>SAMEA3663283__coassemble_790_pt1 | contig 55005 bp, 47 predicted proteins | sample SAMEA3663283__metabat2_low_PE_007 | metagenome-assembled genome bin SAMEA3663283 (sample SAMEA3663283) | pig gut metagenome | biome: pig gut; feature: pig-associated habitat; material: faeces | place: China | collected 2013
ACCCACCCGAAGGGTGGATTTCGTTGAAAAAAGCACTTCCGAAGAAGTGCTTTTTCTGGTCGGAGTAAAGATGATATATCCAAACCCGCGCAAGCTGTTTCAATCTCTTGGAATGAAACACGCTTTGCGCCTTTTCGGTAATTAAGATTTATGAGAATTTCGTCGTCATAAACGACTACACTGTTTACAAATCTGTCGATTAATGCTCTGCGACCTTCAAGAGTATTTGTGTCGATATTTCTGAAACTCATTATGTAGAACATTATCTGTTCATAAGAGAAAGTCGGCTTTTTGATTTCTTCCTGAATTATGCTCAATTCAAGTTTTCTTTTCGTTTCTTCAAGCTCATCAAGTCTTCGCTTTGTAGAGTCATTTACAATGCCTGCCTGAATGGCATTCAGCATATTTTCTATGCCCTTTTCGGTGTCGGCAAGCTGTTTCCTCATCATCGGCAACTCACCGCATTCCTGTTCCTGTGCTTCATACGCCATTTCTGTAAAGTATTTTACAAAATCGTCATCTGAAATCATTTCTTTGACATACTTGATAACAACATATTCTATCTTATCCTTGCGTATTGATTTGTGTTTTGCGTTGCAGGTCTTTTTTCTTTTTGTGTTAGCACATCGGTAGTATCTGTATTTTCTGCTCTTGTATTTACTTGTTCCGATTTCACCAACCATAAAAGCACCGCAGGTTCCGCAGAATAATTTTGTTGTCAGCAGATAATCATCTTCGGCTTTACGTTGAGCCGGAGCTTTTTTGTTTTTCTCCATCCGTTCCTGAACTCTGTCAAACAATTCTTTCGGAACGATAGCGGGGATTCCGTCGGGAATAACGATATCACGATACTTGTATTCACCCATATACCTTCGGTTGTGAAGAACACCCGAAACAAAGTTAAGGTCAATGTCGCCACCTTTGTTTGTCTTTGCACCGAGTTCATTAAGTCGGTCACGGATTTCTTTCATTATCATTCCGTCATCGTACATCTTGAAAATATCGAGAACAACGGGTGCTGTCAGCGGATTAATCTGATAATGTTTTTCTTCGTCAATCGTGTAACCGTAAGTCGGAGTGCCGCCGTTGTATTTGCATTTCAGGGCATTCTCCGTATGACCTCGGATTACCTTTACTGCAAGTTCGGCAGAGTAATATTCTGCCATACCTTCGAGCAACGATTCGAGAATAATTCCTTCGGGACCTTCTGCAATATTTTCCGTTGCCGATACAACTTTAACGCCGTTTCTTTTGAGCGTTGCTTTGTAGTGTGCGCTGTCATATCTGTTTCGGGAAAACCTGTCCAGCTTCCAGACGATAACCATATCGAACAAGCCTTTTGCACTGTCTTTAATCATTTGCAAAAACTCGGGACGGTTATCTGTTTTTGCGGAAAAAGCACGGTCAATGTAATGTCGAACAATCGTGATTCCGTTCTTGTCACAATACTGTGTACATTCTCTCAACTGACCCTCAATGGATTCTTCTCTCTGACCTTCGGTTGAGTATCGTGCGTAGATAACTGCTTTCAATCATCTGTCACCCCCTCAGAACTCAAAAGTTTCAGAAGAGTTGCCTTGAGTTGATGGTTTGCTCTGGAGTTGGGGTCAAAGCACATTTCAACAAACTTTTCCATTTCGGGGCTGTACTTTGTTTTGTGCTCGTACTGTCGGCCTTGCGGATTATCCGTTCTGCCGTAGATATAGTCAAGCGACACATCATAGTAATCTGCAAGCTTGACCATATTTTCAGGCGAAGGTGTTGCCGAGCCGTTTTCATATCGGTTAATGCTCGACTGCTTCATTCCCGAAATCTGAGCAAGTTTGTTTTGGGAAAGACCCACACTTTCACGGAGCGCTTTCAGTCTTTTGCTGATGATTTCCATCGTTTCACCTCCCATATTATATTGTGTAATTATTGTAGCACATAAAATTATAGTTGTCAACCACAATTCGTCATAAGCATCAAAAAGGTTTTATTCAAAAAAATTAACCCGTGGAAATATGAAAAATAAATTTCCCACATTACCACAGCTCTGCTGCTATTGAAAAGAGAATCTAATTGTGATAGGATGAAAGTATAATTTTACATTTTAGGAGGTGTATTTTTATTTCAAAGTTTCAATTTTTTTCTAAACATCAAATGATTCGTTTTTTTCGCAAGGAAAAGAAGGTGAGTTTTGGGATTTTAAGCAAGAGTGGCATACCGAAATGTCTGATTTAATTAAAGATATTATTTGTTTTGCTAATACCGTTCACGATGAAAACTGCTATTTAATTTTCGGAGTTTCAAACGATTTGGTTTTAACAGGAATGAAAAAAGCTCGCATAAAACAAGCTGATATTATCGATGCGATTTCTAACTTGAATTTGCTGGTGATGTTTATCCAAAAATCGAGGTTGAAACAATAAAATATGAAGGTTATGAACTAGATGTTTTAATTGTTTTTAATATTGATAGGACTCCCATATATCTAAAAAAACCATATGGTAAAATGAGAGCTGGGTGCATATACCTCAGAACAGGAGATAAAAACACACCTGACAATGGCAATGCTCACATATTTGACATTGAAAATCTATGGAAAAAGCGCCTTGGATTAACAAAACCACATCTTGAATACATTTGTGACAGTATGATTAACAAACTCGAATGGAATGAACACGAGAGAACATTCTATAATATTTTCAGACCGGAATATACTTTGGAAATTATAGACTATGAGCATGACAATAATCCCGAATTTTATGCATACTCAATGAGTAACAAAAGTACATCATATGAAATGTTAAATATAAAATATCAAAACACTATTCTCAAATCTTATCAAATCGTTATTCTTGACAGTGGTCGACTTTCCATTCCGGTTCCTAAATGGGGTTTTGTTTGTTATGACAAATATGGAATTACACCGAAATATTCTTATAAATATTATATTCTCGGAAGCCGGCGATATCGAGTTTTAACATTTATGTATAACGATCAGAACGAAGAACAAAACTATGCTTTTCGTCGTTTAAAAGAAGTTGTTTTGATTTTTAATTCTAACGAAGAAAGATTAGCATTTGAATCTTACATAGAGGATAATAAAACCCTGCTCGAAAAAAATATAGAAGAAAACAAACAATATGAACATATAAATGCAGGAACTGAACTCGAAACAAAAGTCTGTATTGAAAGATTACAAGCAGGTGTTTCACTGAACAAACTTTTAAATGAGTGGCGAACCCAAAACGATTAATTACAATCTAAAATGTGTAAGGTGTTGCAATATGAAAAAATTGTCATCGTACGAAAAGCTTCTTATTCAAACCCATAATACTTCTTTGATCTGGAAAAACGTACACGGTATAGCTCCTGATAACGCTGCATCAAAATTGGATATTGCAATGCTTGATTGGCAAAGCGAATTAACAAAAGCTCTGAATATATGGATTGAAAAAGGACTCCAAATGACAGATGGTGAGCTTATTTTAGCAAGAGCGAATTTAGGAGCCGTTGTAGAGTCATGGCTTAGATTTTTTTACTGTGTTTATTACGATGATTATTCGAAAAATCCATTGACTAAACGAGGGAAAATTCTTGAACCTGAAAAAGATATGAGATTTGAAGATCTAAAAAATTTCAGCACCGGCATTCTGTGGAATGACACAAAGTCAAAAGATTATATCAGGATTGATGATATTCAACACAAAAGAAATGCCATTCATTCGTTCACATATAAAGACATTGGAACACCGCTAGACTTTTTATTAGATGTTGGTTTTCTTTGTGAATTTGTTGACAAATTATTAAATCATTTGCCTCCGATAGAAGATATGCTAGATTCTTACCCTGCCGGATACATATTTAATGAGTTTCTGAATTAAATTGATTTTATTATAAAAATGAATAACCGCAAAAACCACTGTTTCAACCTAGTTGATTACAACAGTGGTTTATTTTTTACATGTAAAATCAAGCATTTAGCAAATTGGCAAGCAGTGCAAACCTACGTAGGATTCGCATTTTTGCTTGCCGATTTGCCCTGTTTGTAACTTGGCAAGCAAGGCAAATGTGGATACAACCTTGCCAAAATCAGCTTGCAAGTTGTTCCGATTTTCAACCGTTCACTAACTTAGCAAGCAGGGCAAGTGTGTATGCACTTTTGCAAAACCTCATTTTCCAATTATGACGATTTACAGTTCGTTCATAATTCTTCTCATCGGTTTTTTACCGCTTGTTGGTGAATTTCTTCCCCAAACCCCTAACAAAAATCGGAGAGAAAATTTAAAAATCTTCTCTCCGAGCTGCGCCCTTTGGGCTTGTACTTTGATTAATATTTTTTCCTTACAAATGTAATTGTTTTATGAAGATTGTCTTTTATATCTTGCATTTTGCAACCTAGATCTAATCTCATTTCATTAGTTAGTTTTGATCTGCGAGAATAATCTTGATATGTATTCATAAAACACATCCAAGCATCATTAAGTTTGTTGAATTTTCTTTTGAATTTTTTTAAATCATAAGAATTTGTGTCGAAATACTTAACTAAGTCTGCAAGTACATCTTGCATCTTAAGAATATTATCGGAGACACTATTCCCATTTATCATTGAATCAAAATTTGATTGTATCATGAGATCATTAAACGCTTTCAGCTTATTCAAAAAAGTTTTTACAATTTCGTCCTTAAGCAAACGTCGCTTGAGATATTTATCAACTAATAATTTTTGAAAAACAGTTATAATAATTCCGTTAAAAACAATTGGGACTAATAATAAAATCCAATCCTTCATCTCCATTTTATCCATACAATCTTCCTTTTATCTTTTGATAATGAAATTATATAAATTTTTGTTTTTCGAGTCAAGCATACTATAAAATATATGGTCTAATATAGCTATATCGTTATAATTTTTATATTGATATAAGATAGTGAAGCGCAAGGTTCACCTTGTCTGATAAAATCAGCGGAACTGTGTTCCGAGTATTTTAAAAAAATCGCAATGGCACCGAAACGGTGTATAATTGCGCACTTTTCGGAATTGTTTTCTTTTAGGTATAGTACAAAAAAGGCGCACAGTGTTTTATATAATATTACAAAGATAAGACTTTACTTATAGTCTTTACAAATCCGCAGAAAAATAATATTATAAAAACATATCACACAAGGAGTATTTATTATGGCAGTAACATTGGAAGACAAGCTAGTTATCGGTGTTTCGTCGAGAGCGCTTTTTGACCTTGAAGAAGAAAACAGAATATTTGAGGAACAGGGGCTTGAGGCATATTCAAAATATCAGACCGAGCATGAGAATGATATTCTCAGACCCGGCACGGCATTTCCGCTCGTCAAGGCATTGCAGAAGCTCAACGCAGACGGCAGATACCTGACCGAGATTATCATTATGTCCAAAAACAGTTCAGACACAAGCCTGCGTATTTTCAAATCCATTGAGCATTACGGGCTTGATATCAGCCGTGCGGCTTTGGTCGGCGGAGCGTCGATTTCGCCCTATCTCGGTGCATTCAAAACGGATTTGTTCCTTTCCGCAAACGAAAGCGATGTGCAGGAAGCAATCAACGCAAACATCGCATCGGGTATCATCTGCGACCACTCAAATCTGCCCATAAATCCAGATGATGAGATACCGCAAATCCGTATTGCATTTGACGGCGATGCGGTTATATTCTCGGATGAGTCCGAAAAAATCTTTCAGGCGGAAGGACTTGAAGCGTTTGCTCTGCATGAGCAGGAAAATGCAAATAATCCGCTTCCCGAAGGTCCTTTTGCAAAGCTTCTCAAAACACTTTCGCTGATTCAGAAGCAATTTCCGAAAGACGAATCGCCGATACGCACGGCACTTGTTACCGCAAGGAACGCACCTGCACATGAAAGAGTTATCCGCACTCTGCGCGCGTGGAATGTTCGTATTGATGAAGTGTTCTTTCTTGGCGGAGTCAGAAAAAGCGACGTTCTCAAAGCATTCAATGCCAACATATTCTTTGACGATCAAGCAACCCACACCGACCCTGCATCAAAGCTTGTACCGTCAGCAAGAGTACCCTATAAGAAATGAATTTAGCCTGCAACAAAACCGTTGCAGGCTGTTTTTTATGTGTATTCAATTTCTTTTGCGATTGCTTTAATGCTCTCAATGTTCCATTCATTATCATTAACCGCTATAATATGCTTATCACCGTTTTTCCTGAAAGTAAAAATATAATTATCTTCCCATTGCTCAAGTCCGTTTCTTGTTATGCTCAGACAATCAATATCTTTGATAACATAAGAAACTCTTAAATTTTTATTGAAGAAAACCAAATCCGATTTGTGTTCTCCAATCGGTTCATCATAATTGGCTTTTATAAGTAAATAAACGTTTCTTGATATTCTTTCCGGATAAGCTTCATCTACATGCTTTCGGTTCCATGAATAAATCACGAAATCTGTTTCGATATCTATGCATTTCACTTCATCTTCTGTTATGCATTCAAAATAATGTTCATCAGCAGGAATTACCGCTACATAAAACGGCGAAAGTCTGTCGGAATTAAGATTATAGTATCTGCAACGGTATTTATCCCGTTTTCGAAGAACCGCAATATTCGAAGATGAATTCACAGATATAAAATCATATTCGCATTCCGCAATCTGTTTGCAATCAATTTTGTTGCTTTTTGAGCTGACGGTCCATCTGAAAGAATACAGCCCGCACTTACCGTCAAGATAAACACAAACCATATTTGAAAAGTCACAAAAAGCACAAAATGTATCAATATGGTCATATTTGCATTCAATCAGAATATCAACAATTCTCGGGTAGCCTGTTTTATCCATTTCAGCAAGACCGTATTTGCCGTCACGGCATATTATACATATTTTTCTGTATTCACGGTGATAATCCTTGCAGGATATTATTTCGGCATCAAAATGCTTTAAAACTTTTGTTTCGGTTGACATAACGACTCCACCTTTCATATTACTGTATTAACAATAACATGAAAGGTGGGTTCTTTTCGGTGCATATCATACTTTAACGATATACATTATTCTGACAGTCTGCCCTGCGTACATGCTTCTGACGAGCTTTTCCGCTTCTGCAGAACCTGTTGCGGAAACAATAGGCTCGGAATGCACATTGTTAATCAGGCAAACAACCTTCCATCTGTTCACAAAAGTCACCTCCCGTTACTTTGTAAATACATAGTAACAGGAGGCGTGGGTTGTTTTGAGGAGATGTTATACGCTATTATGCTTCTTTCTCAGCATCTCAACAAGTATAATTGTTTCATTCTCTGAAATAAATGGAACCTTCCTTGTTGATGCAAAACGAAACTGCTTATTCAGCTCATTTTGTAATTCTTTTGGAGTTAAATATATTTGATCAGGGGTACTGATATTTTCAGGAAATACTATCGGTTCAACTTCACAATAAAGGCTGTTTTCACCTTCTTTAGGTTCAGATTTTATTTTTCCTATTGCAATTATCCCTTTTCCTTTTGAGTAATATAAAACATAGTCATTTATGTTAAACGAATTAATATATCTTTTTGCATCGCCCCAAGCGATAATTTGTTTCTTACTCAACATTTGCTTTTCTTTATCAGAAGAATCAGCTTTGTTTGTATCAAATATTATTCCTTTGTTTTTGGTTTTGATTTTTTTGTTACTTTCCTGACCTAAAAATTCAACCCACATTTTTATGCTTTTTGATACTATATTATCCGAATCCTCTGAACATGCAAAATCATAAAGAATAGTAGGATCCGCCTTGTGCATATTACCATAATTTTCATACTTCTCGAAATTAATGACATTGCCTTCAGTAGTTAAAAGCCATACTTCACCATCTAAATCCTTATAGTTTTCAGCATCTATATTGATGTTGCCTTTTTTTACCTGTATATATATGTGTTTCCCATCTTTTGGGTTTATTAAAACACATTCATAATTGGGTGTACTGTTTTTGTTGCTTGATGGCACACAAATATATCCGTGTTCTTTATACAACCAAAAATACAGCAAATCCTCACAATCGTCTGTTGAAAGAAGAGAATAAAAGTTTTTCTCTGTCAGCTCAAGTTTAATATCATAGTGATTTATTTTTGTTATATTGTTGTAAAGAAGCTTGCTGTAATCTTCAATACCGCTTTTATTAATTCTTTGAAAAGATGAACCCATAATAAAAGAAGTTGAAACAGCTCCCGGAACACAACTTTCATCACTTTGAGAGTTGACTTCTTTCCAATAAATTTCAGTTAATTGGTTGCATGCATCATGATCTATGGCATCATCCGACGTATTGAAAATCCAATTTGAATTTTCTGTCACTCTTGCAATGTAATATTTTCCTTCTTTGTTACGTATCCAAATAAGATCATCTGCTTTAACTTGTTCTGCCAACCTTTTTATGCTGTCATAACTTTTATAAAGCTTATCTGCATAATCACAATATTCTTCAAATGTTATAATGCTTTTACGTTCAGCATTGGGTATACCATTCAAGCTCCAGCCAAGAGCTGCAACATTATTGCTTATGCAATAATCTGATATTTTTCCCGCTGCTGTATTTGTCTGTAATCTCCACACTGCCATATCGATTCTCCTTTAATTATATTTCTCTACTGCTTTTTGCAGAGCATTTTTTATATCATTCACAAGGCTTTCGGGTGCGGTGACGGTCACATGCTCGCCATACTGCATCGCCCAGAATTTCATTGCCATTCTGCTGACTCTGACCTCAGCCGTAACCTCGTCTTCGGTTTCGTCGCTGAATTGGACATCCTTTCCGAACCAATCTATAATCTCGCTGACGATATATTTCTTTGCCCTGAATGTGACCCTCTCCGTTCTGTCGGCAAACATATAAATATGCTCCGCCATGTGCTTTGGCAAATCAAGTCCGTGCTCAAGACCCTCAACCTTTTTCATCGGCTTTACGGGCGTTTCAAGCAAACGGATGTCCGTTATTCTGTCAAGACGGTAATTCGCCGCATTGTCGTATTTATCATAATTGCAGATGAGATAATATCTGCCGTTTGTCGCAACCATCTGATAGGGATTTACGATATAATCTCTCACCTTGCCATCGCTGTTTTTGCGTGGGTGCTGTTTTTTATCCGTTCCCATATCGTTATATTTAAAAGCTACCTGTTTACCTTTGCTTATTGCCTCATCAAGAACTTCTATCGTATAAAAAAGTTCCTTGTTCTGCGGCATATTCTCGGGAAGGTTGCGGATGTGCTTTACTTTGTTTCTGAAATACTTGTTTGAAAGACTCTCGATTTTCTCGATAAGCTCTTTGCACTGCGAATAAGGAATATGCTTTGAGAAAAGCAGGCTGTCAATCAGCAGGCGAAGTTCGGCATCCGTGAAATCACGCACAAGATAAAAATCGGAGAGAATATAGCTTTCTTCAAACTCGCCCTTTGAATTTTTAACCATTCGCAGAGCCTCACTGTATTCGATTTCATAACCGAATTCAATCAGATTCATCAGGTTGCGCTTTATTGCCTTGCGGTCTGCTTTCATATCGTATTCTGTTTCAAGAATCTCCGCAATTTCTTTCTGACTCAGACGGTGATCCTCGTCGGTGTATTTTTTGAGAATATCAAGAATGTTGATAATGAGTAATTTCTTCGGCTGCATTGAGTCCATACTTTCACCTCGTGTTTATTCTATCATCATTGACACCATTATGCAATATGCTGTGGGATATTTTAGGTTCACCGTTTCCGCTAAATTAATTACGGAGGCGAGAACATGAACGACAAGAGCATTCGAAAAATTCTGATTGCCTATCTGCAATCCTTAAATAATGAAATCAGAATTTATCAGGAGAAAAGCATCGGCAACTCAATCTGCGATGTTATGGTTGTCAGCGATAATCTTACGGGATATGAAATCAAAAGCGACCTTGACAATTACAACAGACTTAATGAACAGATAATTCAGTATAGTCGATTCTTTGATTACAACTATATTGTTGTAAGCCATAAGCATCTGCAAAGTGCACAGGAAAAAGTGCCTGATTTCTGGGGAATCATAAGTATATTAGAGGATAAAGTCAATGTTGTCAGAAAAGCGTCTGTAAATCAGATGGTTAAAAGACGGAGTCAGCTTTCTGTTCTCTGGAAACTTGAACTCAAAAACATACTCATAAAAAACAGTCTGCCTTTGTATGCACAAAAAGAAAAAGGATATATTGCCGACAAAATCGCCGCATCGGTAGACAGCGATCTGCTCGGAAAACAGATTGCCCGAGAACTTATGGACCGCGATTATTCCATCTATGAAGCCAAAGATTACACCATAAGGGGCCACAGAATCAACGAGGTTCTTCCTGAAGCGGAGATTGTTGACAGCTTGTCCGAAGAAAACCTTGAAGAATTCACCCTCGATAAATGGATTGAGATGTATCATAAGGCGAAAATTCTTCAGGAAAAGAAAAATGTGATTTATGTAGAGAAAAAGGTTGAGAGAACGCCGCACGAAATACCATATACGGATATTGAAGTTTCTCTCGGCGCACCATGGATAAATGTTGATATAATCAATGAATTTGCGGCTCATATGATTTCCTACGGTGAAAATCGGCAAAGCAGAGTCAGCCTTGTTTCTTATGAACCCATAACGGGCAGTTGGTTTGTAGAGGGTAAAAAACAATATTCAAATCCGAATATAACCGTAAGATTCGGAACTGACCGCTTCAATGCTCTGCAGATTCTTGAATCAACACTCAACCTTCGTGAAATAAAAATTCTTGACGACGGTCTATATTTCAACGAAATCGAAACCATATCTGCTCTTGAAAAACAGCAAGTGATGATTGAAGAATTCAAAAACTGGATATGGCTTGACGAAGACAGAATATGGCAGGTTGAAGATGACTATAACAGATTGTTCGCCGGATATAAGCCAAAGAAATTTGACGGCAGAAATCTTGTTTTTCCTGATATGAATAAGGATTTCTCTCTTTTTGATTATCAGAAAGATGCAGTTAAAAAAATCATTTCAACACCAAACACTCTACTTGCTTTTGATGTTGGCGCAGGCAAAACATATATTATGATAGCTGCCGCAATGGAGATGAGAAGACAGAATATATCAAGAAAAAATATGTTTGTTGTGCCGAACAACATTGTCGGTCAATGGGAAAAGATATTTTCCGATTTATATCTGCAAGCAAAACTGCTGACCGTTGAGCCTAAAACATTTAAGCCTGAAATGCGTCAGAAAGTTCTCCGTCAGATGCAGAAAGGCGATTATGACGGCATAATAATCGCATACAGCTGTTTTGAAATGATTCCTTTATCTGTGGATTTTGTGACGGATGAAATGAAGAAAAAAGTTTCTGAAATAGAACTATCAATCAACAGATTGAAAAACAGTTACAGATGGCAATGGGGATCTGCTCCGCTTGAACAGGAAAAGAAATACATCAAAAAATTGACGAACGAATTTCTTGACAGTTTTGATATTTCAGCCAATGAAATAACTTTTGATTCTCTTGAAATCAACACGATTTTTGTTGACGAAGCACATAACTTCAAAAACATTCCGATAAGAACAAAAATGAAGAATCTTGTGGGAATAAACACCAAGGGCTCAACAAAATGCATGGCAATGATGCAGAAAATAAGAAGCGTTCAACTCAATAACGGAGGCAGAGGTGTGGTTCTTGCAACGGGAACACCGCTTTGTAATTCAATCTCCGATGCATACGCTATGCAGATGTATCTTCAGCCGGAAGAAATGGCAAAATCCGGTCTTGATGTCTTTGATAACTGGGTCAAAACCTTTGCAAAACCCGAGCAGGTATGCGAGGTTGATGTTGATACATCAAAATTCAGATTTGTGAGGAGATTTTCAAAGTTTTTCAATCTGCCTGAGCTTTCAAAAATGTTTGCAGATGTTGCCATCTTTCATGCTCTTGAAACTGCTGACGGCATTCCGGATTTCAATGATTATACGGATGTTGTTGTTGAAAAATCGGAACAGCTCAAAAAATATATGGAGTCGCTTTGCGAAAGAACCGAAGCCATAAGAGCAAAAGAGGTTGAAAAGTATAAGGATAATATGCTTAAGGTCAGCATTGACGGCAGAAAAGCGGCACTGAGCCTTGAACTTGTGGGCAAAACGCAGAAATATGATAAGCATTCAAAAATTTTTAACTGCGTCGAAAATGCAGTTGAGATTTATAACAAAGACAAGGATTATACTCAGCTTATCTTTTGCGATTATTCAACTCCGAAGGGCGAAGATTTCAGCGTGTATAAAGAATTAAAAATGCGTCTTTGTAAAAAAGGTATTCCCGAAAAGGAAATTGCATTTATTCACAGTTACAAAACCGAAAGCACAAAGCTGAAACTTTTTAAAGATTTCAACGAAGGCAAAATCCGCATTATTATCGGGTCAACATTCAAACTCGGTATCGGTGTAAACGTGCAACAAAAATTGAAGGCAATTCATCATCTCGATGTGCCGTGGAGACCTGCGGATATGGTGCAGCGAGAGGGCAGAATCCTTCGAAGAGGCAACGAAAACAAGGATGTTTTTATATACCGCTACATTGCAGAGGGCAGCTTCGACGCTTATTCGTGGCAGATTCTTGAAACAAAGCAGAAATTCATTTCTCAATTCCTCAACGGCAGTTCATATCAGCGAAGTATATCAGACCTTGAAAACAATATTTTGACATACGCAGAGGTTAAAGCACTTGCTCTTTCTCAGCCGCTTATGAAACAGCTTGCAGAAAAAGAAAACGAACTGCGCAATGCAAAAATCCTTCTTATGCAGGAAAATAAAACGGTTGAGAATCTTGAACAGGAACTTCCCAAATTAAAAGAAAAACTTGTTAAGGAAAAGAACAGACATTATGTTGAAACACAGGTACAAGGCTATATTTCCCGCTACTCAAAATCGGAATATTACCGCATTGCAAGAGATAAGGCCAATTTACTCACAAAAGAATTTCTGTATCAATCTTCGCCACATTCAGTCCGATTCCTTTGTGCTGATATAATTGTACCTGATAATCAGCATCCGCATAAACCTTATATCATACTTCGGATTATGAACGAAGATTTTGAAGTGGAAATGGGGTCGAGTCCAAGCGGAAATATAACAAGAATCGTAAACTTTTTTAAGAAGTTTGACACCGTTGTTGAAAAAACCAAAAAACGCATTCTGGAATTGACCGACAGAATCGCTGAAACAGAAAAACTTCTTAACGAAAGCAGCGATTTAAGCCGACGCGTTGTTGAACTCGAAAAAGAAAAAGAAGAACTGATGAATCTGATCCGTTTCAGCGATGCTTTTGCGCAAGAGCCTGAAGCCACATGGAACGATTAAAAAAAAGCTCGGAGTGCATTAGCATTCCGAGTTTTAATCTTTATCGTTTTTCTGATAACGGAGTATAATCTGTATTGTTTCGCAGATATTCTTCCATTTTATCGCTGAGCAGTAATCTGACATAGCTCATCGGTTCATTGTAAATAAGATAATCAAGTTCCGATACTTCGTACATATTACGGGCATACCCATCTTCAACTGCATCGCAGTCGATTAATACCATTGAGCCGTCGGTGAGTTTGACTTCAACGCAGGCGGTATCGATATTAAATTCACAAGAAATAATGTTATTAATCATAAATAAAAAACTCCTTTTAATAGTTTGAAAAACGTAGGAAAAGTAGGCTCTGGAATCGTTGATATATAAGGGATTGAAAGTGCGGTAATTGAGGGGTAAGTATAGTTTGACCTGTAACCCCGATTTTGCGGTTACTTTTTCCACATGATGTACTTTTTGAGCTGCAAAAAACAAGTAATCCAAAACATTTTCGTTACAGTTAAAAATTAACCAAATAGAGCTTCTGAAACCGTTGTATATCAACGGTCTCAGGGTGCGGTGATTGAGGGGTGCGTATAGTTTGACCTATAACCTCAATTTTGCGGTTCTATTTTTCCAAAAGTTAGTTTTTAAGTTATATAAAATCAGACTTTTGCAACTGTTCAGGATTATTTGACAAATAAATTAAAATGGTTTAAAATATAGATGAGTAAATGATCTTTCATAAGGAACCTCCTATCTGACAAAACTCAGAAAGGAGAAAAACAACCGGTTAGCATGGCAAAGTCCAAAAAAGAAAATGATTTCGGCACAGGAATACCCAAGGATGTTATGGAATCTTTAGCAAGAGCTTTACTTCCGGAAATCAGGGCATTCTACGAAAGCGAAGAAGGCAAAGAAGCTTTTGAAAAGTGGAAAGCCGAAAGAGAACGAAGTACAGATTAATATAAATCTTAATTCGGCGGGGATGAATTTTCATCCCCGTTTTCTCATTCTAAAAGACTATAAGAAATGAAAAATCCGAACGCTTCTCCTACTTTGAAGAGAGGGTTCGGATTATCATCTTTTGGTCGGAGTGGCGGGATTTGAACCCACGGCTGACCGAGAAAAACATAGTCGCTCTGCTCGCTGGAAGCGCTTCGCATTGCTCCTTGTTTTTCTCTTCCTCCGCCTCGCTTCATCTGCCGCAGGCAGCGCTCGGCTCCGTCGCCTGGTCCCTCACATCGGTTCGTGACTTGCAAGAGGCCGCAGATTCAAATCATACCCAATAAGCAATAAAACCCGCCGATGAACGGCGAGTTTTATTGATGGTCGGAGTGGCGGGATTTGAACCCACGGCCTCTTGGTCCCGAACCAAGCGCGCTACCATCTGCGCTACACCCCGATTTGATTTGAAGTTAAGTTTTATTCGGTCAATTTGTCGCTGTGCAATGTCTCCGCTGCGCTTCCCTCAAAAACATAGTCGCACTGCTCGCTTGGAGCGCTTCGCATTGCTCCTTGTTTTTTCACCTCAGAGCTTCGCCTGTTTCGTCCGCAGGACGCGGCGAATCTCTTCGCCCATCTGCGCTACACCCCGAAGTATTTAATTGCGGCAGAGAAATCCGCTGACTAAAGCATTATAGTATATTACGAGAGAAAAATCAAGTGTTTTTTTAACTTTGTTTATATTTTTTGCCTGAGGTTCGGTTATGCCGTACAGAGCAGCGGGCGGTGCGATTTACGCATATCAATTCCTCTTGAAAAAACGTCGTCGATGGGATATAATTATAATGTAAAACGCTCGCGGAAGGGGGTAAAACAGTGATTTTATATTTCACCGGCACGGGCAACAGCCGCTATGTTGCCGAGAGGGTGGCCGAGTTCATCGGCGATGAGATGCTGGATATGACCGAGCGGGTCAAGCGTTCTGATACCTCCGCCGTCAAGGCCGAGAGACTTGTCTTTGTCACGCCGACATATGCATGGAGGATTCCGAAAACTGCAGAGAAATGGATCGGCGAAACCGAATTTACCGGTGGAAAGCAGGCTTGGTTCATCATGGACTGCGGCGGCGAGATAGGCGACGCGGCGAAGTATAACAAGCTGCTTTGCGGGAGAAAGGGCTTTGAATACATGGGCACGGCTCAGGTTGTCATGCCCGAGAATTACATCGCCATGTTCTCCGTGCCCTCCAAAGAGAAGGCGAGGCAGATAATCCGAAAAGCGGAGCCGTCAATAGCCGGTGCGGCGCAGAGAATCGCCGAGGGCGAGGCCTTCCCCGCTCCGCGCAGGAATCTTTACGACCGTCTGATGAGCGACACCGTGAATCCGATTTTTTATCGGGTGTGCGTTCATGCGCATCCGTTCCGCGCCGATGATAAATGTATCGGCTGCGGCAAATGTGTGAGGCTCTGTCCGCTGAACAATATCACATTGGAGGACGGCAAGCCTTTGTGGGGCGGCAACTGCACTCACTGCATGGCGTGTATATCATATTGCCCGACCGAGGCGATAGAATACGGCCGCCGCAGCGTCGGCAAGCTGAGATACCGCTGCGAGGATATATTGAAATAACGCGAAAAAGGTTTAAGTATGGATAAGGCAAGGGCTTTCTTCACAAAGGAACTGACGCCAGAGGCTGTTGTCAAGCTGTATAAGCGCCTCGGAGTTGAGCTGCCGGGCAAGGTGGCTGTCAAGGTGCATTCCGGCGAGGACGGCAATCAGAATTATCTGCGCCCGGAATTCATGCGCCCGATGATAGAGTCTGCCTCGACCTCGTTGAGAATTCAACCGACCGCGGCCGTGAGCACTTCATGGGGAGGGTCAACAGCCGCCACGGCACCCATATACCATCGACGCCGCCGACTGCCGCCCGCGGATATATGAGCTGCTCGAAAAATACAGGGACGGCAGAGAAATAATCGTATTTCATTCACGGGAGGAGGCCGAGAGCTTCATTGAGCGTCTCAGGAGCAAATGATGATTCGTGTAGCCGATAACGGCGATATATCCCGCATTGCGGAGATACTTGTGTTTAACAATCGCATTAACTTTTTGCCGATATTCGGTGATGAGAGCTATTCCTTCGGCGAGATGCAGGTGCTGAGAGTCGCCCGTGACCTCACCGAGGACAGGCTCCGTAATATCTTTGTCTATGACGACGGGATCGTGCGTGGCTTCGTCGAGATCGACGGCGAGGAGCTAAAGCGCCTGTATGTTGAGCCGCTGTTTCAAGGGCGGGGGATAGGCGCCGAGCTGATAGAGTTTGCCGCCGCAAGGGGCTGCCGCTTCCTCTGGGCGCTTGAGAAAAACGAGCGCGCGCTCCGCTTCTATGAACGCCATGGCTTCACCGATACGGGCGAGCGAAAATACGAGGACGGCACAACGGAATACTTAGTTAAATTAAGCAAGGATTGAGATCGGTTTCGGCCGATCTTTTTCTTTTTAAAAAGCCAAAAGCACCGGAAAACCGATGCTTTCAGCTCTATAGAAGGATGTATGATCGCCTTGGGCTTCGGGCGAGCTGCGGATTCTCACTCAAAGCCGTCGGCAGAAGATGTCGTGGAATTGATATCAGTCCTCGTTCTCTTCTCTGGCTGCCTCGACTATTTCGTCGGGGATAGCCTCGCCGTGCTTAACGACGAGAATGCAGAGCGCCGAGAGAATGAACGCAATCGGGCAGTAGTAGAACAGCGACATATAAGTGCCGGTGAACATACGCACGATACCGTAGATGATGGGGGTGGCTATCTGAGCCGAGAAGGTTGCGGTGTAGTAGTAGCCGGTGAAAGTGCCGACCTTGGCGATGCCGCCTATCTCAAGCACGAGCGGCAGGGTGTTGACGGTGATGAACATATTCGCCGCGCCGCCCACGACAAGAGCTACCCAGATGAGCGCTCCGCTGAGTGCGTTGATGTGAAGTATCTCGGTGAGCAGGTATGCGCCGAATGCAAGGATGAATATAAACAGACCGCCGAGTATGGTCTTCTTCCTGCCGAATTTCTTGCCGAGCCAGCCTGCGGGGAGGGCGGCAATTGCGGAGGCGGCTGCGAATGCGGTGGTCATGATGGTTGCTTCAGCGGTGGTCTTGCCGAGTATCTCAGCGGCAAAGAGAGCGAAGAAGGTGGAGATTGCGTTGGTGCCGCAGAAGAGGAAGAACAGACCGATGAGCATGAAGATAAGACTTCTTCTCTCGGCGGAGGAGAGCTTCTCGGCTTTCCTTGCGGCCTTTTCGGCCTTGCGAGCTTCCTTTTCGGCCTTTCTTCTTGCTGCTTCGTCGGCCGCCTGATTCATCTCGCCCTGGATCTTGATCCTGCTGTCAGGCTCCTTAACAAAGAAGAGGATGACGAGCATACCGATTATCATGACTATTGCGCCGAGCAGGAAAACATAGGGGAAGGTAACGTATTCGTCAAAATCGTCCGCCTTTGAATTCACACCCGTGACCGCGCAGTAGATGGCGGTGACTATAGTGCCGGCGAAAAGGCCGATAGCGCTGCCAAGGCCGCCCATGAGGTTGATGACGGCATTGCCCTCGGAGCGTATTTCACTCGGGGTAAGGTCGGGCATGAGAGCAACAACAGGCGCTCTCCAAAGCGACATGATAAAGACAAAAAGGATGATGAAGAGCATCGTCAGCGGGAGCGAGCCGCTCTTGACCGCGACGAGAGGAATTATTGCAAAAAGAACGGCAGATATCGGAGCGCCGAAGATAACATAGGGGCGGCGCTTGCCGAAGCGTGAATGGGTGTTATCCGACAGCTTGCCGAAGGTCGGCTGGAAGATAACGCCGAAAATATTATCAAAGGTCATTATGATACCGATGAAGAGGGGGACGAGGGTGATGCCGCCCGCCGCGGTCGCCACGTCCTCGCCGTTGGCGGCTGCGAATTCAGCCAGCTTCGGGAAGGCTTCGTTGAGCTTGGTGCTCCATGAGGTGATGGTCGCACTGCTTGTTAAGAGCCTGTTGAGGATCTTGGTTATATAGGGGTCATAGATAGCCCACGCAATCGAGGAAGCCAGGAATCCGAAACCGGTGAGAATGGTGTGCGGATAATTGAGCTTACCGTTTTCTTTTGCGCAGAAATAACGGTTGTTCATTTCTTTTTCTCCTTATCATGAAAAATCTGTCGGCCGCCCGACGAGTATTAATTTAATCTATTATAACACTATTCAATTGGTTTTTAAAGACAACGATTTAACCTAAAAAAAGCGTCGTTTTTTGTGGAACTTGCCTACATTATCGCCGCAAGGGTCAGCATGGGGACTATCTGACAGAGAATTCGGTCAAGGTCGCCGACGGGCAACGGATTCTCGCCCTTACCCATCTCAACGGTGAATGCGGGGCGGTCAAAATACTCTATGAACCAATCCTTAAAGCCGCCGTGGGAGGCAAGGCCGTCGTTCTCGACGAGGCGGTAGCCCGATGCGGCCGCAAGTATGCGGGCTATCCGTTCGCTTGCGGGGGGCAGTCGATCGCCGTAGCGCCAATAGATCTCCTCGCCCTGGCTGTGCAGCGCTATAGCCATCCTCGGCTGACGAACTCTGCAAAGAGCGACGAGAGCTGCCGTCTCGGGCTCGCTCTCCGCCATATATCCGCCGTATCTCCTCGGTGCGGGGCCGAGGATGCCGCTGTCTATCTCAAGCTCCCGCAGGATATCCCACCCGGCGTCGAAATTGTGGTTGATATCGACTCCTCTTGCGTTCGCGTTCCATTTCTCATCCGAAGCGGCGCAAATGCGGCTGACCTCGGCGGAGTATCTGCCCGCGCCGTCGCAGCCGTTTATTGCTATCTGAACTCCGTCGGGGTTGACGCAGGGGACGATTATCACTTCACGGGTGATGCAGCGGGTGTCGATGCCGAAGAGCTTTTTGCCCGCCGCTCTTGAGCGCAGCAGCAGCTCGGCGAATCTCAGCGCCGCAAGGCAGGTCAGCCACTCCTGGCCGTGAAATCCCGCCGCTATAAGAAGCGGGTCGGAGCTTCTGCCGATGCCGAGCGAGAATATCCCCCTTGAGCAGAGCGAGTGCCCTATCAGGCGGCAGTCCAGCGACGGGAAGGCTTTTTTCAGCGAAAAAATCATTTTTCTCTGATTTTCTGTTGTTAAAACGGTTGCGTTTGTGATATAATCCATATCAGCACCACCATAGCATATTTTAGTATATAGTATTCAACGTGATGCCGATATAAAACTTTCGGAGGTAAACTGTATGGAGCTTTCTGAAAAGACGGTCAAAAAGAATTATGTATACAACGGGCGCATAATCAACGTCCGCTGCGACGAAGCCGAGCTGCCCGACGGTAGACCCTGCACCCGTGAGGTGGTCGAGCATCACGGCGGAGTCTGTATCGCGCCGCTGACCGACGACGGTTGCTTGCTCTTTGTCAGACAGTTCAGATATCCTTATATGAAGGTCGTGCTTGAGCTGCCTGCGGGCAAGCTCGAGAAGGGCGAGGATCATTGCGAGGCAGGCAAGCGTGAGCTTGAGGAGGAGGTCGGCGCAGTCGCAAAAGATTTCGGCTTCATCGGCGAATTCTTCCCCTCACCGGGCTATTGCGGCGAGATAATCTATCTCTATATTGCAAGGGGTCTCACCTTTACCCACACAAATCCCGATGACGACGAATACCTCGAGATCGAAAAAATACCGCTGCAAAAGGCGGTCGATATGGTGCTTGCGGGTGAAATCCCCGACGGCAAAACTCAGGTGCTCGTGCTCCGCACCGCAGAAATGCTCAGGAGGGAAGGCGACCGATGAAAAACATAATTCTTGCTTCCACCTCGCCCCGCCGCAGAGAGCTGCTGACCCTTGCGGGCGTTAAATTCGAGGTGCTCGCCCTCAATGTTGACGAAAGCGTACCAGAGGGCACTCCGCCCGAGGATGCGGTCGAGATGACGGCTCGCAAAAAGGCGATGGCTATAGCCGAGCGGCACGGCCGCTCGATAGTTATCGGTGCGGATACCGTGGTCGTGTGCGACGGTAAGATATTGGGCAAGCCTAAGAGCAAAAAGGAGGCTGCCGAGATGCTTAAAATGCTCTCGGGCAGGGAGCATCTCGTTATGACAGGCGTCTGCATTGCTCACGGCGGCGAGACCGAAATATATCACGTCGTCACCAAGGTGAAATTCTATGAGCTGAGCAACAAGGATATCAACGACTATGTCAATACCGGCGAGCCGATGGATAAGGCGGGCGCCTACGGCATACAGGGCAGGGGCTGCGTGCTCGTTGAGAGCATCGAGGGCGATTATTTCAATATAGTCGGCCTGCCGATATCCAGCCTTTGCCGTAAGCTCAAAAAGCTGGAAAACAAATAAGAAAAGATCAAACGCTCGAAATGTGTAATTTCGGGCGTTTTCAGCGTCTTTGGGGCAAAAATGTATACTTTTTGTAATCCTTCGCAGCTTTCTTAATAAAACCTTAAGGAAACCATAATAAATTTATTCCGACAAGGAAAAACAATTCGGCCGTGTAATGGTATAATACTTGACATATGGGGAGCCGTTCAGAAACGGCAATAAAACGGGACAAAAGATGAAAAGGAGCAAATTAAAATGAACGTTTACGATTTTGATAATACCATCTACAGAGGCGAATCCGGCGTGGATCTCTTCCTTTATTATCTCAAGAAGGATCCGAAGCTGCTCGCAAAGATACCCTGGGGTCTGAGCGCTGTGCTCAAGTATAAGGCGGGCAAGATGTCGCTCGAGCAGGCGCTTGAGAATTACTCGGGCGTGGTCGAGGATTATTGCCGGGGCATAGAGAATATTGATTCCGACGTTACCGAGTTCTGGGATAACAACAGCCGCAAGATAAAGTCCTTCTATCTCAGACAGCGCAGGGATGACGATGTTATCCTATCCGCCTGTATCGACGTTGTGCTCGAGGAGATATGCAAGAGGCTGAATATCAAGAATTATATAGCCTCCACCACCGACCTTGACAGCATGAAGCTCGTCAACTTCTGCTTCAGAGAGAATAAGGTCAAGGCGTTCAGAGAGCGTTACCCCGACGCGGTGGTCGAAAACTTCTATACCGATTCCTATAATGACCAGCCGATGATCGACCTCGCCCAAAATGCCTACCTCGTCCGCGGCGACAGACTCGTAAAAATTAAATAAACAATAACTCAATAAGATAAACCAAAACAGGGACTGCATCACACAGTCCCTGTTATTTTTTATGCCTTATTTTCCGAAAATGCCGCCGAAGAAATTGATGATTTTACAGAAAAATTCAACGAGAAAATGGAACGCCTCTTTGGCTTTTGTCATGGGGACGTGTGCGGATTCGGCGTTATACGGTGTAGCGCCGCCCTCGGTTGCCGTTCCGATAACCGTGCCTTTGACCGTGCCGGCGTCGGCGTAATCCCACGGCTCAAAGCCCGCCGCAATTGCGGGGGAATCCGGGTTTAGCTCAAAGTCGAAGTTCGCCGCGTCTCTGAACATCGGGTCGGCGATCGTAGGTGAAGTGACAAGCCCCTTTACCATTGCTCGCTGAATCCCTATTGAGCGGTCGGCTCGGTCGCCTATGTCAATATAGATATCGTCGCCTAAGCTGAGATCCCAATATATATTATTGTATTCGTTCCATGCTGCTTTATCGCTGATGTTTGAAACTGCCCGTGTTCCGCCGTCAGTCAGGATAATGTTGTTGAAAAGGTCAATGGTCTTTTTGCCGCCGTCATCGGGCGTTACACGGCCGAGATTGCTCACCGTTTTGAATTGCGAGTCGTCGCTGAGGGCAAAAATGTTATTTCTCACCGTGTTATATGAGCCGTAATTCAGATGATACGCATTGCTGCCGCAGGAATACGCCAGATTTTTCTCAACGGTAATATACGATGAGCCTTCGTCAAGATAAATACCCCAGCCGCCGTAGCCTCCCTCGTCCGGGTCGGCGGCGACATTATGGATGATGTTGCCCGAGATGACGGTGCCGGGCTGATTGCCGAGCGTATATATGCCGCCCATGTCGGAGAGCCAGCCTTGACCGATATTGTATATCAGATTGTCGCAAATCTTGTTGTTGTAGGTCACGGAATAGGAATATCCCCAAATCCAGCCGACCGAAACAGCGGTGTAATATCCGTCATGTATCTCATTATGTGAGATTTCAACGGAATTGGCGTGGATAACAAGCACGCCGACCGCGTTGAAGAAAACTCTGCCGTATTTCGATATGCTGTTGTTTGTCACACGGATATCTTTTGTCACATTTTCATCGAAAACATCGACATTTTCACCGCGAATGTAAACCGCCTGAGCGCCGATATTGTCGAATATGCAGCTCTCGACCGAGGCGTTTTGCACCGCCTTACCGAGGAATACGGAGCAGGCGGCGATATCCCTGAATTCGCAATTTTTGATACTGAAATTGCGGGCGTTTTCATAAGATATGCACGGCGTTGCGTCATAGGCGGCCTGAGAAAAATCGCGCTCGTCCGAATATGAGAAGCCGTTGCCTCTGAATATGATATTCTCAAAAGAGATACCGTTTGCGCCGTCGACCGATATCATTGTTTCAAGCATTGCGCCGTCGACCGTGTATTCGGCGGGGCTGTCGCCGTCATTCGGGATCACATAGAGAATACCCTCTGCCTTGTCAAGATACCATTGACCGGGTTTGCGGAGCATTTCAAACACGTTTTCAAGGAAGAACCGGTCGTTTTGCTTGATGCTCATGCTTGCGTATTTGCTGAATTTGAAGTGGCCGCTTTCGCTGTCAAATGACGACACGGGCAGCATCTCATCCTTCCAGAAATGCAAAATTTTGACGATGACGTCGGTCATATTTTTGAATTCACCGATTTCGCCTGCTTCGGCGTACATTCCGTTAAGCGGAGCAAAATAATAGTCGCTGCCATCCGCCTCGGGCATAATGTCGCTGTCGGAGATTTCTTTTACACGGAGATAGCCGCTCTCGGGGTATCTTGTCTTTGTGAAGGCCTCTCGTTCATTAAAAAGGATATTGAAGTCGGCATCCTTACCGATATCCTTTTTGAATGCACGAACGCCGTTCACGGTGCATTCTTCAAAACCCGTGTAGGGGACGCCCGAGGTGAACACCACACGTTCGCCGTTATATGCTTTGTATGTTACATCCGAGCTGTCGCTCTCGTCAAAGCGGACGGTTTCACTGATGGTGTATGTGCACTCTCTGAAATAAACCGTAGCGCCGCTGCCGAGCTTCTTGGCCTTTTCTTTCGCCGCGGCAAGAGTGGCAAGAGGGGAGCCGATATTGCCCTCGGAATTGTCGCTACCGTTCGGCGAAACATATATCTCTTTTTTTTCGCTCGCAAATGTCGGCAGCGCCATGCCCGTGACGCAAGGCACGAAAGCCATAATGTTAAGCATTTCCATTCTCCTGTCCTTCGGCAAAATCCGCCTCAGTAGTTTAATAAAGCCATTATATCATCATTAAAGGAATTATCAATTCCTTTAATGATGGTTTGCTGACCGATAAAACGGACTTAAGTGTTTGCAGAATAAAGAAATTATCTTAATATATTGACAACAACAATCGTGAATATTATAATGAGTTTAGAAATAAAAGCAGAAAAATTGTTGACAATTGCGGATGCCGCAGGTGAATTCGGTACGCATTATTTTTTGAATTACGATGTGAAAAAGCGTCACGGCGATGTGGATAATCAAGGAGGCTGCGAATGGAATATCTTGCCCATATTGCCGATGACGGCAGAGAGCAGACAGTAGGCGAGCATTTGAGAAGCGCTGCCGAATACGCTTCGAGAGCGCTTGCGCCTGCGGGACTTTGCGAGGCGGGCTATCTTTGCGCGCTTTTGCACGACTGCGGCAAATACACAGAGCTGTTTGACAGATACATACATTCGAACGGTGAAATGCGCCGAGGTTCCGTCAACCATACTTTTTCAGGCGTTCGACTCATTATGGAGCGCTGCCACAATGAGCCGCCTGCAAGTACACGAGATATTTTCGGGGAGCTGTTGGCATATGCGGTCGGCGCTCATCACGGCGAATTCGATATTGCCGATGAAGACGGCAAAAACGGTTTCTTTCACCGAATGAAAAAAGAGGATATCGGCTATGAAGAAGCGGTAAGCAACTATACCGAGCTCCGTGAGGATAGTCGTGAGATTTTTCATTCGTTTTCCTTTCTACATGATTTTTATACAGCTCTGTCTGCTGTTGAAAGTGAGCCGCTATACCGGCGGCGCGGTGATTTGGGTATAAAAAAAGCAGGGTCGATCTCTCAACTCTGCTTTGATTACCGTTCTGACCTGTCAAAATAATAGACAGTTTTCGGGATAGATATTCTTTTGTGTATTCAGTAAGGAAACGAGAATAAAGAAAAGCTATAACAATTTGGCGGGCGTCGCTTTCTCCCGCATCTCTCGGGTTTCCCCTGTCATACCATCGGCGTGTGGTCGCAACGAAATTTACCACCTCAAATAGTTATAGCTTTATATTTATTATATCACGTTTTTCCCCGTTCGTAAAGTATTTTCCTGTGTTTTTTATAACTCTTCCAGCGCTTTTCATCGATTATCCATGCTGAAAGTATCGAATTCTTAAATCCAGGTTGATCATCTGAAGTGTGTAATCGCAGCACTAAGTAAACGCGCATATTCTTTTCTTCTATGTGTTTGAGAAGTAATGCTGTTTTTGAATTTTTGGGATCTTCCAATATCAAATTCGGATCGCTTATAATTTGTTTTAGATATGGCTGAATTTTTAAAAAATCGCCCTTGTGATGATCGTCAACATGATGAATACGTTCATCGGTAATAATAACTTCATCTGTTGTTATATCATCAACTACGTTTTTGAATTTTTCTATATCGATTTTTCCAACGTAATTTATAGGATTTGCTTTTTCTATGCCTAAATTACTACGCGGCTTACTTATGTTTCTCTTTTTATCAACATTTTCATTTTTGACAATAGAAACGTCCTTGATTTTGACATCCACCCTGCCTAAACCGTCGGCATAAATGCGGTCACGCTCCTGAGGCAGCCCCATTTGCTTGGAAAAGGCGGTATATTCCTGCGAGAGACGGCGGTATTTGCATTTGGCGAGCGTTATATCCTGCTCGTCGGCGCCCGCTTCTTCAAGCAGCTTGATTTTTTGCCGCTGCGCACGCATCGAGGTCTCAAGATGGCGCTGCCGCTGCGTAGCTTCGTATGAGGTGTAAGGCTTGCCGTTGTAATATTTCGGCTTGTTCTCACGCTCATTCATCGCCCGCAGCTGCTCATCGGTATAGATCCGCTCGGAAACACCCTCGATAAACGGAAAATAGGTGTGTCGGCAATTCGCACCGAGCAGACCCGTTACCGAGCCGAGGCCGCAAACGCTTGCAAGCTGCTCTTTGGTGTATACCTTGCCCTGCCATTCCTGATGTTCGGGGCGGGCGGTGCCGTGCCATGAGACCTCAAATTTATCTGTGCCGAGCTTGTCGGCGTTGTCCTCCTGCACCTTGCCCGTCTCTTAGGCTCCCTCTGACGAGGGGAGCTGGCGCGGAGCAACTGAAGGTGAGAAAGATTTGGACGATGTGAATATAATTAAACGATTTAATGATTTGTGCATGAATTTGCTTATTTGACATTAAATGTTTAAAAATCCGCAAAAACCACATGTAGAAAATTTTGTTAATTTTTTGTGCAAAATTGCTTTAAATTACGCGACTTAATTGCACAACGGAAACAAAAGAACTTTTTTCTTGCTTAAATAGGATTAATGTGACAAAAAATCACAATTTATAATCTTATAAAAGTCATTGACACTCTTTTCGTCGATTTTATAATGAAATCATAGAAAATTGATGAAACGGGGTGCTGTGATGAAGAGGCTGCTGTGCGCTGTTGCCGCCCTGCTTATGCTGCTTGCTTTCGCCGTGAGCGCATTCTCCGTGACGGTCGACGGCATCGACGGCGGCGCTGAGTGGGACGGCGCTCCTGTTAAGCGACTGTTTTCGGGCGAGAGCAACTGCAAGGTCAACTTTGCCGCCGTTAAGGCAAAAGTTGCAAGCTCCGAGAGCGCGGTTTACCTGTGTTTTATGTTCAAAGACCCCGACGCTGCTTTGTTTAACCCTGCGGCCGGGGTCATTTTGAATGTCGGGAACGACACGTTCACAGTCACGATGGAGAGCGCTCCTTGCTCCGACGACACAGCCGACCACAGCTTTGATGCGGCTATAACCGCCGATCAGAATCATGGCATGACCTGTGAGATCCGCCTTGGGGTCAAGCACGGCGTGCCGAAGTCGCTTGATATGAGCGTGCGGTTTATCGACACGGCGGGCGAGCTTTCAAATCACTACGCTTTCACCGTTGAGAATACCGAATACAGCGAGACGCAGCCCGTGATAGTTGCCCCGCCTACGGAGAGACCCGCCGCGCCGCCGACGGAGAAGCCCGCCAAGACTACTAAGGCAAAAAAGACGACGACGCAGCGGAATACCACCAAGCGGCAGACCACACAAAAGGCGACCACAAAGCGCCCGAAAACGACGACACGCCCCGTTAAAACAACTGCGGAGCGCACGACCAGGGCTAAGACACAGCGTATTACAAAAGAGCCGAAAACCAAGGCGCAGCGCACAAAAGCTGTTAGGGTCGAGGGGAATGCGACGGTCTATTATTATGAAAAAGAGGTCATTATCTCTCAGGTGATCGTCACCGTGCCTGCGGCGGAGGCGGAGACGACGGAGAGCGCAATATCGGCGCTGAATCACGGCACGAAGATGAAAGTCGTCATCACCTCGCTCGGATTCCTTCTGCTGCTTATCATTGCAGCGGCGGCAGTCGGAGGCAGACTCTTGGGTCGGCGCAAGGCCGATGAAAACGACGAAAGCGACGGCGAAAACATAACTTATTGATAAAAACAACGCCCTCGGCGGTCTCCCGTCGGGGGCGTTGCTGTATCTTATTTGCCGAAATCAAAGAAATGGATGATGTTCATATCCTCCGCCATGTCAAGCCCGTGGCTTCCGCAGCCGCCGTCTATCTCATGACAGCCGTGGTCGGGCAGGAAGGCGCAGAGCCTGCGGCGACCCGTCCACGCTTCGTCGGCGATATCATGGAGCTTTGCGTATGCCGAGGCGTTGTGGGTCAGAGCGGCGAGGGCTTCCTCGCTTTCTGGGCCGTAACGGTGCATGGTGCCGTCGTAGTTGCCGTTGTAGACGACCACGATATCGTGTTTATCCTCGCGCAGGATCATTTCGGCGTGCATATTGCATTCGTCGGGAGTCTCGCAGATTATATAGTCCATATCGCGCTCAAGGAATATCTTTGAGATGCTGTCGCCCTCGGTGGAGATGATTATCGGTTTTTTGCCCGCTTTGATAGCGCTGTCGAATATCGTCTCGACCCTGAGCACGGGCTTTGTGTAGCTCATTATGCCGTGCTTCTCGGGCATCAGACCCGTATACATCGAGGCGAAGCATACCGGCGTAACGCTCGGCATGACCGAGAGGGTCGGCAGAGCTATCGAGGCGCGGCAGACGACGTCGCTGAATAATTCGGTGTATTTCATATAGAGCCAGAGCGCAACGGCGTCGGGGTTGTAGAGCAGCGCGCGCTCGACCCTCTCACCGCCGAAAAATCTGTCGGCTGCGTCAAGGATAACGGAGTTTGCGGGTGCCGCCGCCTCGGGAGCGTCGAACCCCATCAGCTCGGTCACGGTGCGGCATATCTGAGATATGCAGAGTGAGCATCTTATTTCATCCATTTGAGTCGTTCCCTTCAAATCCTGATTTATATGCTGATATTAGCACAAAATCATTCGTTTGTAAAGGCATCTTTTCATTTTCCGCCTCTTGTCAAGAGGAATTTTGCATTTCTTTAATCGTTCTTTAATCTTTACTTTTTATTATAAACACAGTATAATTACAGCGGAGATGAAATTATGAGAATTCTGATAGCCGAGGATGAGAGAAGCCTTAACAGAGTGATAAAGAAGCAGCTTACTGCCGCGGGCTACAGCGTTGACTGCTGCTTTGACGGCGGTGAAGCGTATGACTGTCTGAGCATGACGGAGTATGACCTCGCCGTGCTCGACGTGATGATGCCCGTGCTTGACGGCTTCGAGCTTGTCAGGCGGCTGCGTGCCGTCGGCAATTCAACGCCCGTCATCTTTCTCACCGCCCGTGACGATATCGAGGACAGGGTCTGCGGCCTTGATATCGGCGCTGACGATTATCTTGTGAAGCCCTTTGCCTTTGACGAGCTGCTGGCTCGCATCAGGGTGGTGCTCCGCAAGCATTCCGGCGGCAGGACGAGCGTCCTCACCGTCGGTGATCTTGAGGTGGATACCGCCGCTCGCAAGGTGCGCCGCGCGGGCAGGGAGATAAATCTCTCCGCCAAGGAATATGAGCTGCTGCACTACCTTTTGCTCAATAAGGGCATAGTCCTCAGCCGTGAAAAAATCGAGAATCACATCTGGAATTACGACTATGAGGGCGGCACGAACGTGGTCGACGTCTATATCCGATATCTGCGTAAGAAGCTGGACGACGGCTTTGATAAGAAGCTGATACACACCGTCAGGGGCATGGGATATGTGCTCAGGGAGGAATGAAATGAAGCTGTCATTTAAGGTCAGGACCGCCGCAATGACTACGCTGCTTATCGCCGCCGTGGCTGCGGTGAGCGTTGCGGGGATGCTGCTGATGAGCCGCAGCGTTGCCGATACGCGCACTCAGCAGGAGCTTATAAAAGCGGTCGAGAGAAATGTCGACGAGGTCGAGTATAAAAGCGGAGTGCTGGAGATAGAGGACGACTTCGCCTACTATGCGGGTGGGGTCTACTGCGATGTTTATTCGTCGGAGCTTGAACGCATAGGCGGCGAAACTCCCTCCGATCTGCTTTCGGATGCCGAGCTTTCGGCGGGCAAGCTGCGCAAGATGCACTCGGGCGACAGCGAATACTATATATATGACACCCGTCTTGACTTCATCAAATACGAATACGAGATCGACGTCATATCGGGTCAGATAATCAAGTATGAGGCGGGCGTTGCCGAGAGCGAGGCGCTCGAAGCTCAGCCCTACCGCCCGACCCGTTTTGACGGCGGAGTGAGCAGCGACGAGGCCGTGGCTATAGCCCTTGCCCATGCGGGGGTATCGGCGGATAAAGCAAAGATAATCAGCGTTGAGCTGCCCGCCTACAGCGACAGGCAGGTATTCGCGGTTCAATTCACCTGCGACGAGCCGCTTTATCCGCCGGTCTGGATAAGGGGCGTTTACCCCGCGGGCGCAGCCGAAAGCGCATTCGGCACGGTCATAAGCATAATACTTTATATATTGCCGCTTTTCCTTATTCTCTCGGCTGTCGGCGCTTATCTGCTCGCTCGGCGCACCATCCGCCCGGTTAAGGAGATAACGGACTCCGCACGGGCGATAAGCTCGGGCAGCGATCTCTCAAAGAGGATAAAGGTTCCGGACGGCTCTGCCGAGATAACCGACCTTGTCCGCACCTTTAACGATATGCTCGAACGCCTTGAAAGCTCGTTTGAGAGCGAGAAGCGCTTCACCTCCGACGCGTCCCACGAGCTTAGAACTCCGCTTGCAGTGATAAAGGCCGAGTGCGAATACGCTCTCGGAGCCAATGCCGATGAAGCCGACAGGCTTGAAGCACTGGAATCCGTCAGCAAGCAGGGCGATAAAATGGCGCAGCTTGTCGATGCGCTGCTTGCGGTCTCGCGGGCGGAGCAGGGCAGGGGCAGGCTGAAGCTCGAACGGCTCGATATCGGTGAAACGGTGCGGGATATCTGCGACGGATTCGTGACCGACAAGGGGATATCACTCACCTGCACGGCGGGGAACGGGCTTTCGGTGCTCGCCGATCGTGCGCTCATAGGTCGATTGCTCGACAATCTGCTCTCAAATGCCGTGCGCTACGGCAGGGAGGGCGGCAAGATCGAAGTGACTGTCACCCGTGTTGGTGACAACGCCGAGATCAAGGTCAGCGACGACGGCATAGGCATAGCGCAGGAGGATATACCTAAGATTTGGGATAGATTCTACCGTGCGGATCCTTCAAGAAGCAGCGACGGATTCGGCCTCGGGCTTGCACTCGTCAGGCAGATCGCTTTGCTTCACTCCGGCTCGGTCGGCGTTGAATCCCGCCTCGGCGATGGCTCGACCTTCACGGTAACGCTGCCGCTCGATAAATGATATATAATATAATGTAGTATATAAAGAATTCGGGCGCTCGTAAGGGCGCTCGAAATTTTTTTGAAAAATTTCAAAAACTTAATGAATTCTAATCTTTCTTTAATTTTAGGCGGTTATGATATAGCCAAGGTCAAACAAATAAATCAAAACATAAACAGAAAGGAAGACCGACATGAAAAAAATAATAGCGATAGTCCTCGCACTTGCCACCGTATTCACCTTCTCCGCCACCGCCTTTGCCGCCCCCTCGGGCCGCATCAACAAGGCTCAGGCGAAGCAGATCGCCCTTGATCATGCCGGGTTTACCGAGAACGAAGTCCGCTTCACCAAGGCGAAGCTCGATTTCGACGACGGCATATTTGAGTATGATATCGAATTCTTTGTCGGCAGAGTTGAGTATGACTACACCATTGCGGCCGCCGACGGCAGGATAATCGAATTCGACATCGACGGCAAGGAGCCTGCGGCACCCGCCGATATCATCACCAAAGACGAAGCCAAAGCAATTGCTCTGGGGCACGCAGGCGTTGCCGAGAGCGAAGCACGCTTCACCAAGGTCGAGCTTGATTACGACGACGGCGCATATGAATATGAAGTTGAATTCACCGCAAACAACACCGAGTATGACTACACCGTGGCGGCTGCCGACGGCAGGATAATCAAGTTTGAGACCGAGAATAAAACTCCCGTCACCGTTCCCACCGACATCATCACCAAAGACGAAGCCAAAGCAATTGCTCTGGGGCACGCAGGCGTTGCCGAGAGCGAAGCACGCTTCACCAAGGTCGAGCTTGATTACGACGACGGCGCATATGAATATGAAGTTGAATTCACCGCAAACAACACCGAGTATGACTACACCGTGGCGGCTGCCGACGGCAGGATAATTAAGTTTGAGACCGAGAATAAAACTCCCGCCACCGTTCCCACCGACATCATCACCGAAGCCGACGCAAAGGCTATCGCCCTCAGGCACGCAGGTCTCACTGAGAGCGAAGTTCGCTTCACCAAGGTCGAGCTTGATTACGACGACGGCGCATATGAATATGATATCGAGTTCGTTGCGGGCAACACCGAGTATGATTACACCGTGAACGCCGCAAACGGCAAGATAGTTGACTTTGACAGGGAGCCTGTCGAGCACCATTTCAGCCTCAGCGTGCTCGTGCGCTGGATCAAGGATTTCTTTGCCGCGATATTCGGATAAATCTGACTGTAGAAGGATGACGAAGATGAAGAAGATCATCAGAATTTCAAGGCTTGCAGCCGTGGCGCTTATCTGCGCCGTGACGACTCTGCTTGCTGCCTGCTCCGGCGGCTCGACGGTCGAGAAAACACCGAGCGCCGATAAAGCGCAGGCGAGCATCACCGTCGCCAAAAATGAGCTGACGCTTGACGAAGCCATTGACGCGGCGCTTGCGGATGCAGGTGTTGAGCGCGAAAACGCCGTATTTTCAAAGGCGAAGCTCGACCCCGACGATACGCCGCACTACGAAATCGAATTCTCCGTGACCGTTGACGGAATGGCGGAGGAATTTGACTATGAAATACTCGTCTCCGACGGCAAGATCTTGAAGCACGAGCGTGAAGTGAAAAGCGGAGTCACTTCCGCCACCGAGACAAAGGCCGAGCCGAGCAAGCCGAGCAGCACCGCTACGGGCGGATACATCAGCGTTGACGACGCCAAAGCTGCCGCCCTCGCTCACGCAAAGCTCAGCGCCGATAATGTCAAATTTGTCAAAGCGAAGTTTGACGGCAACGATATCAAGCCGCACTATGACATTGAATTCATCAGCGGCGGCAGCGAATATGATTATGAGATAGAGGCGGTCGGCGGCAAGGTCATGGAGTATGAGATCGAGCGCGCGGGCGCTTCCTCTGCGGCTGACGGCGGCGACTTCATCGGCTCGGCGAAAGCTGAGCGGATAGCCCTTGATAATGCGGGGCTCGCAAAATCGGAGGTTCGCAAACTAAAGACCGAGCTTGATTCCGACGGCACGATAGCTCATTACGATGTTGAATTCGTCAGCGGCGGATTTGAGTATGAATATGAGATAAACGCCAAAACGGGCGCAATAATCGCCTCGGAAAAAGACAGAGATTAAAATAACTGCCGCCGTGTCCTCGGATGCGGCGGCTTTGTGCAATTTAACTGTTGAAATGCCGCTCTCCTTATGATAAAATACCACAGGATAAGGCGAAAGGGAGAGCGTTTATGTTAGAAACGGCGGCAAATTTCATAGCGGAGAAGGGCGCGGCGTTTGTCGCATCTCAGATCATCAGCGTTGTTGCGGCGGCGCTCCTGCTTGCGTCGTTTCAGCAGCGAACGCATCGCAGGATAGTGGTCATTCAGGCAATGAGCGGTCTGCTTTTCGGTACTCAGTATTTCCTGCTCGGCGCATATGAGGGCATGGTATGCAACCTTGTCGGCATGGCGCGAGCGGTGACATATTCGTTCAGAGGCAAGTCAAAATTCGTCGATTCAATCGCCTGCCCGATCATCTTTGCGGTTGCTTTTGTGGCAAGCAGTATAGTTACATATAAAAATCTCTTTTCTCTTTTGCCGATGGGCGCGATGGTGCTCGCATCGTTCGTCCTCTGGAGCCCCAAGACCCAGCGGCTCAGGGCGCTGACATTGCCCTCGTCATTCATGTGGCTTGTTTATAACGCCGCAAACAGCTCTTATGTCGCCTGCCTCACCGAGGTGCTCTGTGAGATCTCGATAGTGATAGGCCTGATAAGATTCAGAGATAAAAAAGTGAAACATTAAATCAAAAGGCTGCGGCGCTACCGTTACGGTAACTCGCAGCCTTGCTTTATTTCTTCTTTCTCAGCCTTTCGCAGGTCTCTCTGTTCGGCGTGACCCACATCGTATTATAGGTGTGATATATGACCTTGCCGGGCTTTGCGCCCGTCGGCTTCTTGAGCGCCCTGACCTCGGTGTAATCCACCGCCACCTGCGAGGATTCGCGCCCGCTGCTGTGATAAGCCGCAAGCATCGCCGCCTGGCGGCAGGTGCGCTCGGGGATAATATCGCCGTTGCCGACTACCACCACATGGGAGCCGGGAATCTTTTGCGTGTGAAACCACGAATCATCCTTGGCGGCGGTCTTAAAGGTCAGAATGTCGTTTTGGATATTGTTCCTGCCCACAAGGATGGTGTAGCCGTCGTCGGAGATATACTCAAGCGGGGCGAGGGGCTTTATTTTTTTTGCCTTGTCGTTTTTCGCCCGCTTCAGATAGCCCTGACCGTAAAGCTCGTCGCGGATTTCCGCAAGTTCCGTGTAGCCGTCGGCGCGGTTGACCGAGTCGATAACGCTTTCAAGGTAGGCAAGCTCCTGCCCGCTCTGCTCGATAAGCTCGCCGAGCAGCTTTTCCGCATTCTTCGCCTTGCGGTATTCCTTAAAATATTTTTGGGCGTTCGCTGATGGGGAGAGGGCGGGGTCGGCCTTGATCCTGACCGTCTCATTCTCGCCGTAGAAGTTCTCAACGTCATAGAAAGGCGCGCCCTTTTCAAGGCGATACTGGTTTGCGAGTATCAGCTCCGCATTGATGCGAAGCCTGTCTTTGTCGGCGCAGGCGTCAAGCTCCGCCTGCCTGCTTTGCAGCTTCCTTGCCGCCCTTGCGGCTGCGTTGCTGAGCAGCTTGAGCAGCGACTGGCTGCGCTGACGGGTGCGCTCAAAGCGATCTTTTTCATAATAAAAATCGTCGAGCAATTCCGAAAAAGAGCCGAAACGTTTCGGCGTGACCGCAAAGCCGTATTGCGTGATATCCATAAATGTAAAGTCATAAGGCTTTGCACCGTCACGCAGCAGCATTGTAGGCTCAGCACCCTCGCCGAGCAGCATTTCTTTTATCTCTCCGAGCTTTGCTTCGAGCCTTTGCAGGGCTATAGGGGTCAGCTCGTCAACGGCGGTGTCTCCTCCACAGGCAAATGCCGCAATTTCCCGTGATATCAACGGAGAAGCGCCTTCCACCGTGTCAAGCACGGCGGAGGAGAGCCGCTTGCCGCTGCGCATTTTTATCTGATCAACGACTGTTTTGATATCGCATTCGGTGATGTTTGATTTGTCCTGCTTCGGCGGCAGCTCGTACTTGAACCCGGGCAGGATCTGGCGCACCGACGACTGCGTAAAGTCAATCCGCTTTACAGCATCAAGAATGATCCCGTCCGAGCCGACAAGGATGATATTGCTGTGCTTCGCCATGATCTCAACGCATAATGTGAAGGTCACGGCGTCGCCTATTTCATTTGTGCCGGCAAGGTCGATGAATACCGCACGGTCAAGCCCGAGCTGGCGTATGTCGGTGATGACTGCGCCTGTCAGGTGCTTCCTGAGCAGCATGCAAAGCATCGGCGGCGTGGACGGATTCTCCGGCGCACCGCTTATAAGATGAAGTCTCGGGCTGTTTGCCGAGGCGGATATGAGCAGCTTATATGCACTCTCACGGGTACGCAGATGAAACACCAGCTCGTCTTTGGAAGGCTGATGTACTTTCTCTATTCTGCTGCCTACGATACAAGGGTAAAGCTCCCGCCGCAGCAGCGAGAGCGTCATTCCGTCAAGGGGCATTATTTTTTCCTCTTATTTTATATATTTCTCGGGCGCTTCCTGCACGATAACAATGATCTCGTTTTCGATTTCTTCGCGCAGCCTTGCCGCGAGAGCTTCAACAACGGGGTTCTCCGTTGCGAAATGACCCGCTTCGATAACCGTGAAGCCACGCTCCTTGGACTCGATAAATTCGTTGTGCTTTATCTCGCCCGTGATATATGCGTCGCAGCCCGCGTCGATAGAGGCGTTTATGAAATCTCTGGCTGCTCCGCCGCAGAATGCGACCTTCTTTATTCTGTTGCCGCCGTCGGCAAGTGCAACGGTCGTGCCGAGCCTCTGAGCGGTGTATTTTGCGAGCGATACGGCGTCCGTCTCGGGTATCTCGGCGGCTCTGACCATCGCTTCATCCCCGTCTGAAAAGAGGGGAGCGGCGTCGGTGAAGCCGAGCTTTGAGGCGAGCGCGTCGTTGACCCCGCCGATGGATTTGTCAAGCGGAGTGTGGGAGCAGACGGCGGTCATGCCGTATTTGACGAGCAGATAGACAGGCGAGCCGACGGGAATATTGCTTATCGGCCTGAATATAACGGGATGATGCGCGACTATCGTGTCAATGCCGAGCGAACGAGCCTTCTCTATCGCCTCAACGGTGATGTCGAGCACGACTCCGATACTGTTTACCTTGCTGTCGGCGCTGCCGACGAGCAGGCCGCTGTTATCCCACTCGCATTGTGTTGAGAACGGCGCAATGCGGTCAATGACATCATATAGTTCGCCCGCGGTCTTACATCTCATCTATCAGCGCCTCCGTTTCGTCGATTATCAGCTTCAGCCTCTCGGCTTCATGCGCCGAGCCGAAATCTTGCTGAGCCTCATATTTTTTGGCAAGGTGCTCTTTGATTTTGATCAGGTATTCCTTTGCCTCGGGTTTGCCGCATTTCGGCAGTTCGCCCGTGTAGGGGTAGGCGGCGGAGAACTCCTGCTCCTCGCCCGTGAATTCGACCGCCATGGCGCAATAGAGCTTGCCGGAATCCGTGCAGGCGTCCTCATACAAAATCTTGAAGCCGTTATGTATCAGGTAGCTGCGGATATCCTCGGCATGCGACTGCGGCTGAAGTATCAGCCTTTTGGCGGGATCCTTGAGCCAATAAGCTCTTGAAACAAGCTCCGTCATCAGCGTGCCGCCCATGCCGCAGATGATGAGATCGTCGGCTTCAAACGGCTCTATCTCGTCAAATCCGTCTGAGAGGCGCAGGGTTATCTTGCCCTCCAGCCCGTAGGCGGCAACCGTTTTGGCGGCATTGGAAAGCGGACCCTTGCGTAGGTCGCACGCAAGAGCCCGTGGGCAAATTCCGTTTAATATCAGTGAAGCGGGCAGATAGGCGTGGTCGGTGCCGATATCGGCGGCAACGCTGCCCGGGCGCACCATCCGCGCCGCCATCGCCATTCTCGGCGACAGATCAAGCATTCTCGGCTATGTGAGCGTTGAGCTTTGCGACAAGCTCGTCCGCGTTAACGCCATGGACCATGCATGCCTGAGCGACTGTCTCGTTCCTTGCGGAGGGGCAGCCGAGGCAGTGCATACCCATCTCGATGAAATAGGGCGCAAGGGTGCGGTCGGCGTCAAGGAGCTCGCCTATCTTCATATCTTTTGTGATCTCTTTCATGGTAAATGCTTCCTTTCGTTTTTGCGATGTGCGGATCTTGATTCACAGTATCATTATACCACAGCTTTTTGACAATATCAATAGCGGAAGTGCTATATTCCTGCTTTTTATGTAGGAATTTATATTTCCTTTTAAATAGCTTAAAAACATTGACATTTTTTTTGTGATGATGTAAAATTATTGCCGATATTCAATCTGAAAATCATTTCGGTGGTTTTCCCGGAGGTAAGCTAAATGAAAATTGACAAACTCGTCGGCGAAAGATTTAAGGAGAAGCCCTCGGATTGCGTGATAGACAGCCACGCTCTCATGCTCAGGGGCGGATATATGAAGAATGTCGCAAACGGCATCTATTCCTCCTTTATGCCTCTCAGACGGATAACGAGAAAAATCGAGAATATAATCAGAGAAGAGATGGACGCTATCGGCGGTCAGGAGGTACAGTTCCCGGTCGTTATGCCCGCTTCGCTCTGGAATGAATCCGGCAGATATGAGGCTATCGGCAGCGAGCTGCTCAGATTCACCGACAGGAACGATATCCCCATGGTGCTTGGCATGACCCATGAGGAGGCTGCCGTGCAGCTTGTCAGGGAATACGCCAACAGCTACAATAAATATCCCTTTATGATATATCAGATCCAGACTAAGTTCCGCGACGAGGCGAGACCCAGAGGCGGCCTTATCAGAGTGCGTGAATTCACCATGAAGGACGCTTATTCCTTCCACACCTCTCAGGAGGATCTTGAGAGATATTACGAAATCTGCTACAAGGCATATGAGCGCATTTTTGCGAGGGCCGGCATCCCCGAGACGATAACCGTCAAATCCGATTCCGGCATGATGGGCGGCAGCGTTTCACATGAATATATGCTGCTCACCCCGATAGGTGAGGATACCATAGCCGTCTGCTCCGAGTGCGATTACAGAGCCAATATGGAGGCCGCAGAGAGCATCATCAAGAATGAGATGATCGGCGAGAGCAAGCCTCTTGAGGAGGTCTATACCCCCAACATCCACACGATAGAGGATATCTGCGAATTCCTTAAAACTCCGCTCGAGCAGTCCTGCAAGGCGGTCGTTTATCAGAAGAATATGACCGATGAATATGTTGTTATATTCATCAGAGGCGATCTTGACGTCAACGAGACGAAGCTGACCAATTACCTCGGCGAGGAGGTCCACCCCGGCGAGATAACCGAGGATTGCGGCCTCTATGCGGGCTTCATCGGCCCCGTCGGCATGGACAGAGAAAAGTTCACCGTGCTGTTTGACAAGTCGCTTGAGAATACCCACAACCTCTCCTGCGGCGCAAACAAGCCCGAGTATCATTACACCGGCCTCAAGATAAGCCGTGATGTCGGCGACGTCGAGTATATCGACCTTGCCAAGATCAAAGAGGGCGGCATCTGCCCGAATTGCGGCAAGCACAGCATCACCGTCTCAAGAGGTATCGAGGTCGGCAATATATTCCAGCTCGGCACCAAGTATACCAAGGCCATGGGTATGCAGTATACCGACGCTCAGGGCGAGCTGCATTACCCCATTATGGGCTGCTACGGCATCGGCGTGGGCAGGCTTGCGGCTTCGGTCTGCGAGGCTCACCACGACGAATACGGCCCCATTTGGCCGATGAGCATCGCTCCGTGGCACGTTGAGCTTTGCTGCCTCAGGGCGGACGACGACGAATGCAGAGGCGTTGCGGACGATCTCTATCAGAAAATGCTCGGCGATAAGATGGAAGTCATCTATGACGACCGCAATATCAGACCCGGCGCAATGTTCTCCGACGCAGACCTGCTCGGAGTGCCCATCAGGGTCATCGTAAGCCCCAGAAACCTCAAAGAGGGCGTTTGCGAGGTAGTCACCAGAGATAAGACCGTCAACATGAAGGTCGAGCTTGACAAGGTCATCGACACCGTCAAAGCCATGATAGCCGAGAGGCTTGCGTAAATGAATATAAGCCGAGTGCAGGGCGACCCCGCATTCGGCTTTTTTGATAGCAAAATAAAAACCGCATTGCGTTAACAATGCGGCTCTGGAGCGGACAACGGGAGTCGAACCCGCCTAAATAGCTTGGGAAGCTATGATTCTACCGATGAACTATGTCCGCACATATCGTATATATTATTTTAATCATTTGCTCAAAAAAGTCAATGGTAATTTACAAATTTTTTCTCGACAAAATTTTATTGCTTACGGAGGATCAGATATGGTTCAGGTTGCGGCGGCGCTTATATGGCGCGGGGATAGGTTTATGATATGCCAGCGGCCCGTAAATAAGACGAGGGCGCTCGAGTGGGAATTTGTCGGCGGCAAGGCCGAGCCGGGCGAAACTCTGCCCGAGACTTTGATAAGGGAATGCCGTGAGGAGATAGGCGTGACGGTCAAGGTCGGCGATATATTCATGGAGGTCGATCATGTCTACCCCGATATCACCATTCACCTGACTCTTTTCAATGCCGAGATCCCGTCGGGCGAGCCGCAGCGGCTCGAACATAACGATATAAGGTTTATAACTCCCGATGAGATCGACCTTTATGACTTCTGCCCCGCCGACAGAGAAATTCTCAAGAAGATAAAAGAAATCAGCCGATAATTGCGTTTAACAATAATCAATTATAATGATTTTTGTGCTTTTTTCATAAAAACTATCGACAAACCCGCAATAATATGTTAATATGTATAGCATATTAAATCGCATTTCGCATTAATGTGAAATGCGGATATTATTACGGAGGTGAAGCCCTTGGCAAACTGCCCCAAATGCAACCACCATCTGCGGCTTGCCGATTGGAAGCAGAAATGCCCCTATTGCGGCGCAAATATCGTGCTTTACGATCTGCAGGAGCGGCTGATGGCGGATGCGGATATCGCAGAAGTTCAAAACTATCATTTTCAAAAGAAGCTCGACAGGCTCAAGGCGTCCTTTGCCGGCTCTAAGCTCGCGATAGTGCGAATTTTCACCAGCCTTTTGCCGATAGCCCCGCTCTTTTTGCCGATAGTCAAGGCGAATTTCTCCGCTCCCATGCCGGAGCAGAGCGGCAACCTCAACGCGATAGGCGTTTACAAGCTCTTCGACGGGCTTGATTTCGGCGCTGTTCTCGGCAGTTTCTCAAACGGAGGCGCGCCGTTCGTCATCTCGGCGGTGCTGTTTCTTCTTAGCCTTGTGCTCATTCTCGTCCACCTTGTGCTCTTGACCCTCGCCTGCTCGCCCAAGGGCAAGCCGAGGAATTACACGCTCGATATCATGATGCTCCTTTTCTCGGTCGTGTCGGCGGTCTGCTTTGCCGTGATGCCCGAGGGCTCATTTGCCTACGGCTCGCTCGGTATAGGCACATATCTCTACATAGTCATGCTCATAGTGAATTTTGCGATAGATATCGCCGTCTATAAGCAGGGCATTGAGATACACCATAAGCAGTGCTATGTCGGCGGCATACCCATAGAGGAATATTTTGAAATGCTCGACAAGGGCGTTCCCCATGAGGAGATAAGGCAGGAGATGTATAAACGCCTTACCGCGCTTCAGGCTCAGAAAGACGCTGAGATAGCCGAAGCCGAGCGCAAGCATGAGGAAGAAAAGAAAGCTGAGAAAGAGGAGGCGAAGGTCGGATGAGCGAAGCAGCTGAAAACATCAGAGAGCTTGACGAGAATAACGTCAAATTGGATTCCCCTGCGTATATGAACCGTCTCTTCTGCTCCACAAAGGAGCGAGTTGCCTACATGGTCAAATCCGCTATCGGCGGTATGACTCTCGGCAGATACGATGTCGGCTCCGATTTCTATATCAACAAGCTCTGCGGTGTCAAGCCCACAGATGTTGCCAAGGCAAACGTCGGTCTCGGTATATACGATATTGTCAACGACCCGCTTTCTGCGGCGATAATTGATAATATGCGTTCCCGCTGGGGCAAATTCAAGCCTTTCCAGTTTCTTTCGATATTGCCGAGCTTTTTGATCGGCTTTTTCCAGTGTATTTTCCCGCTGCTCATACTGAATAACGGCTATGACGACAGCAAAAAGATATGGATATGGATGGCGATATCCTATTCAAGCGAGACCGTCAACGCCTTTTTCGGCGGCGGCGGATTCATTGACAACGTCTTTACCCCGAATCCAAATGAGCGATCGCGGCTGTTGCTTGCGGCGAAGTTCGTATCGGAGCTGGGCTCAAAATTACCGGGGCAGCTTGCCGGCGTGATCTTTGACCTTATTGAGAACGGCAAGCTCGATTTCAACATCGTTAAGGCTTTCGTCGTGATGAAAATGTTTTGGTGGATCATCGCCACAGTGCCGAATATCTGGTGGGCGATAGTCAGCAAGGAGCGCGTGCCGCAGTCCGAGAAGCCGCCTCACCCCGTTAAGGGCCTTATGGCGGTGTTTAAGAACAGGCCGCTGCTCGTCTATACGCTTTCGGGCTTTGTTGACGGCATCGACGTCGGCACGAGCGAATCGCTCTATTTCTCCGACGTTCTCAAGTTCAACTCCATCGGCGTTGTCGGAGGCATTCTCGGCTCGCCTATTTCATATGCCAGCTATCCGCTCTCGACCAAGCTCAGAGATAAATTCTCCACAAGGTCTCTTTGGATAATGTCCCGTTCGTCAATAATCGCTTCCGAGACTCTGTTCCTGCTGACCGGTCTAATCGGCGGCAAGGAGAACGGCTTCTATCGCAAAAAGCTGCCCATGACTATCGCATTCTCAATAGGCAACTGTATCGAAATGGCCTTCTATGCTACTAAGAAAATAGTCGGCAGCGAGATTAACTATGAGGTGCTCGACTACTGCGAATGGCAAAACGGCTACCGTGTTGAAGCCACCATCAATATGATGACGGGCTACTTCAACAAGGTCAAGGATATAATTCTCAAGGTCATCAACGCCTACCTGCTCGAGAAATGGGCGGGCTACGAGGCGGGCTATAACAGCCAGCATTCCGTTGATACGATGTTCAGAATGTTTGTTGCGGCATATGCGCCGAGACTTGTTTTTGACTATCTCTGCCTAATCCCGATGGCGTTCTATAACATTGATAAAAAGACCCGCGACAAGATGTACAGCGACCTTGAGAAGGCGAGGGCGCTCACCGCTGCCAAGAATAAGCAGCTCACCGACGAAGCGTCGGAGGAAAACGAATAACCAAGTAAGGCGTTCCTGCGGGGGCGCCTTCTTTTTATGCGAAAATATGAAAAGCCGTTGACATCTGCCCGTGAAAGCGTATAATAAAAATATATAATATTAAAGAAATTGTCCGCTTTTATGCGGTTGCAACCGCCGGTTGACAGATTTCCTACCCGACTTTCTTGAATGCAACCGAGCAAAAATGTAGAATTTTCTCATAAAGTGCGGCACAAACGCACAAAAGGAGGAAAAACTATGATACTCGCAGACAAGATCATTTTGCTTCGCAAAAAAGAGGGCTGGTCGCAGGAGGAGCTTGCAGAGCAGCTTGGGGTCAGCCGCCAGGCAGTCTCAAAATGGGAGAGCGCGCGCAGCGTGCCCGATATGGATAAGCTACTCACAATGAGCCGTATCTTCGGCGTGACAACAGATTATTTGTTAAAAGATGAGCTTGAGGAATCTGCCGCCCCCGCCGAACCGCAGGCGGAGCAGGGCAGCCCTCTGCGCCGCGTCACTCTTGAGCAGGCGCAGGAATACATTTCATTAAGAAAAGCGGCAGCCTCGAGAATTGCCGCCGCGACCCTCATGTGCATTTATTCGCCGATAGCGCTGATAATGCTTGCCGCCCTTAGCGACTCGGGGGCGATAGCTTTAAGCGAGAATGCCGCCGCGGGCATCGGCCTTGCCGTAATTCTCGTGATTGTTGCCCTCGCCGCAGCGATATTCATCATCTGCGGCTCACGGAGCAAGGAATACGAATTCCTCGATAAAGAGCCTTTTGAGACAGAATACGGCGTGACGGGCATGGTAAACGAGCGCAAAAAAGAATTCAAAGACACCTACCTGCGCTACGTCGTGATCGGCACGGTGCTGTGCATCCTTGCGGTGGTGCCCCTGCTGACAACGGCCTGCCTCGGAGCTTCGGATATCGTGGTCGTCGCCTGCGTTTGCCTGCTGTTTGCGCTGATCGGCGTCGCCTGCTTCCTGTTCGTGCTCGGTGGGGTTTATCAAGCTGCCATGGACAGACTCCTTGAGGAGGGCGAATTCACCCGCAAAAATAAATCAAAAAAGAGTGTCAAAGGCGCGGTCAGCGTTATCTATTGGCTCGTCGTCACCGCCGTATTCCTTATAGTGTCGCAGACAGGTGCGGCCGAGCCGAAAAATATATGGATAATCTGGGCGGTCGCGGGCGTGCTCTACGGCGCGGTCGCAGCGGCTGTCAACGCTTTTGAGCATTCAAAATAATTTAGGATTTCGGAGAGATATATGGAACATATTATTGAAATCAACGGGCTGAACAAATCCTTCGGCGATGTCAAGGCCGTGCGGGATCTCTCGTTTCATGTGCAAAAGGGCGAGCTTTTTGCCTTCCTCGGCGTGAACGGAGCGGGCAAATCGACCACGATATCCATAATGTGCGGCCAGCTCCGCAAGGATTCGGGCAGCGTCGTCATATGCGGCGAGAATATCGAGCACGGGCTTGATAAGATAACCCGCAAACTCGGCGTAGTATTCCAAAATTCCGTGCTTGATAAGTCGCTGAGCGTGCGCGATAACCTCAGGAGCCGTGCGGCTCTTTACGGCATCACGGGCAAGGAATTCAAATCAAGGCTTTCGGAGCTTGCGGCTATGCTGGATTTTGAGACGATACTTGACCGCACCGTTGGCAAGCTCTCGGGCGGCCAGCGCAGGCGGGTGGATATCGCCCGCGCATTGCTGCATAAGCCGGAAATACTCATCCTCGACGAGCCGACCACCGGTCTTGACCCGCAGACAAGGAAACTGCTCTGGGATGTTGTATCCGACCTGCGAAAGAGCGAAAAAATGACCGTATTCCTTACCACCCACTATATGGAGGAGGCCGCGGACGCCGATTATGTCGTCATACTCGACAGCGGCATGATAGCCGCCGAGGGCACGCCTTTGGAGCTAAAGAACGCCTATACGGGCGATTTCATAACCCTCTACGGCGCCGATAAATCGGCAATAGAGCCGCTCGGTCTGCCCTGCGAGGCTCTGCGCGACGCCGTGAGGATCTCCGTGCCGAATACGACGGAGGCAACAAGGCTGATAGTCGGTCATCCCGAGCTTTTCACCGATTATGAGGTGACGAAGGGCAAGATGGACGATGTGTTCCTTGCCGTCACGGGCAAAAAACTTGTCGGAGGTGATGAGAAATGATGGGTCTCGGCAATCTGATAAAGCGCAATATCAAGCTCTTTTTTAAGGATAAGGGGATGTTCTTCACTTCTCTTATAACCCCGGTTATCCTGCTCGTGCTCTATGCCACCTTCCTTGCGAATGTCTACCGCGACAGCTTCGTTTCAAATATCCCCGAGATGATAAAGATAGGCGACAGTGTTATCGACGCGACCGTCGGCGGTCAGCTCGTCTCTTCGCTGCTCGCCGTTAGCTGCGTGACAGTCGCTTTCTGCTCCAACCTGCTGATGGTGCAGGATAAAATAAGCGGGGCAAGGCGCGATATCGCCGTTACTCCCGTCAGGCGCAGCACCGTTGCGGTGGCTTATTTCTGCGCCTCCGCCATCACAACGATGATTATTTCATTGACCGCGCTCGGCGTATGCCTGCTCTACCTGCTCAAAACGGGCTGGTATCTCTCCGCCGCCGACGTGCTCTATACCGTGCTCGACGTTGTGCTGCTGACCCTCTTCGGCGTGGCGCTCTCGTCCTGCATCAATTATCCGCTCAGCACAAACGGCCAGGGCTCGGCGGTCGGCACGATCGTTTCGGCGGGCTACGGCTTTATCTGTGGTGCATATATGCCGATCTCGAGCTTCGGCACGGGGCTGCAAAAGGTCCTGTCTTTCCTGCCAGAGCCTGCTTCGCAATCATATGCTCAGAGGAGCTTATGACGAGATGAGCGCAAGCGGCTTCCCCGACGAAGTCATCGAGCTTATCCGTGACTCCGTTGACTGCAATATGTATTTCTTTGACACCAAGGTCACAATACCCGCCATGTATGCCGTGCTCTGCGGCGCAACAGCCGCCCTTGTGGGGCTTTATGTGCTGCTGAACGTCCTCGGCAAGGCAAAAAAGTGAGATAATGAGCAAATACGATAAATTATGGGAATATGTCGGCGGCAGAGGCGAGGATTCATTCAAGCTGTCGTTCGCCCAAATCGCCGATATCGCGGGAGTTCCGCTCGACCACTCCTTTCTGAAATACAAAAAGGAGCTTATCCCGTTCGGGTACACGGTCGGCAAAATATCAATGAAAGAGCAAACCGTTACATTTTCAAAAATTTGCGAGGATAAAAACACGTCCCGGTAGGTAGTCCGGTAGTTCGCCTGCTTAAAGCCGTCGGATCGGTAACCTGCCTCCTTAGGTTGTCCGTCCCTTGCAATTATCCATATGCGAATTTAAGGAGGAAACAAAAAGGATATTATCAGATCACGCCTGACGGTCATGCTTGAGGATCCGCTTTGAGCCGAGACAGGAGAAGAAAAAGCAAAAGCGCAAAGGGCTCTGACGCACGGTAACGTGAGAAAATATCCAAAGGATGGCTCGGCATTCGATTTATTGATTTGAGGTGTTTATATGAAAATTTCAACCGAAATATCTTCGATCTCCATGCTTGTCGGCGACGAAAAAGCTGTGGAGCTTATCGCCAAGGCGGGTTTTGACGCTTGGGATTTCTCCATGTTTGACGCTGCGGATAGCGACCGTGAGAATCACAGGCTCGTTTTTAACTCGCATCCGCTTTCGGGCGGCAATTACCTCGCCTATGCAAGGCGCCTTAAGCAGATCGGCCTCGATAACGGCATAGTCTGCAATCAGTCGCACGCGCCGTTCCCGTCGTGGGGGCTTGAGAGCGTGCCCGTGCTCAAGCGCTCCATCGAGTGCACCGCCGAGGCGGGCGGCGGGATATGCATAATCCACCCGAATAACAACTTCTCACCCGAGGAGAATGCCGAGCTGTATTTAGCCCTGCTGCCCTTTGCCAAGGAGTGCGGGGTGAAGATAGCCACCGAGAATATGTGGAATTGGAACGGTGAAAAGGACGAAGCCGCCCCCGCCGCCTGCTCCGACCCCGAGAGCTTCAATGCCCACCTCGACGCGGTCAACGACCCGTTCTTTGTCGCCTGCCTCGATATCGGCCACGCGGAGATGAAGGGGCTCGGCACAAACGCCGAGGAGATGATACTTGCCCTCGGCTCACGCCTCAAGGCACTGCATATCCACGATAACGACCGCCGGCACGACAGCCATCAGATACCGTTCTCAATGGATATCGACTTTGTCAAAGTCGTCAATGCGCTCAAAAAGATAGGCTATGACGGGTGGTTCACCCTCGAAGCCTCGGAATACCCCGCCGAATTCACTGCCGAGACCGCGCAGCAGGCCGCAAATGACCTCGCCGCCTCCGCCCGTAAGCTCGCGGATATGTTTGAGGGAAAATAATTTTTAAAAACCTCTTGACTCTGACGTTACGTCATAGTGTATGCTATAGACACACGGGAGGGATGAACGATGAAAACGGTTCACGAGGCGGTCAATGTCGACGGCTTGCTGACAGAAGGTTAAATAACCTCTGATTTCAAACGAACTGCTGAATAATGCGTTGGGTCTCTCCGGTGCTTTCCTTATGATTATCAACCTCATGCTTTTTATTTCATGACGGTTGATTTGACAGTAAATTAGTGATAAAATATTATTGAAAAACTAATGTGGGGTGTTTGTATAAATGTCAGTGCCTAAGTATTATGAGTTTTTTCCGTATATTCTTAACTGTCTATCGGATGAAAAAGAACATAGCAAAAAACAAATTACGGAGTACTGTGCTTTAAAAGCGAAATTAAGTGAAGAGGAAAAAAGAGAAACTAATCAGAGCGGACAGAAGTCCTATGAAAATCGTATAGGATGGGCAATAACGTACCTTAAAAAAGCTGGTTTGATTACAAAAGTTTCAAGATCAATTTACGTAATTACCGACGCAGGTAAAGAGGCGGTAAAAAACGGCAGTGACAAGGTGAATCTTGACTATTTAAAAAAGTTTGATTCTTTCAAAATGTTTTCAAACATGTCAAAGAACAATTCTATGATTGAATCGGATGATAGCTGTAAGGAAGAAAGTCCGCAAGAATTACTTGAATCATCAATCAATGAAATTAATTCATCTCTTTGTGATGATTTAATGGGTGAATTGTTGAAAATGTCACCTTTTGATTTTGAGAAATTGATTGTCAAATTGTTGATAAAAATGGGCTACGGAACTTTAAGGCAAAACGAGGATTCGGTTACTAAAAAATCGGGTGATGAAGGTATTGATGGAGTAGTATCAGCCGATAAGCTTGGCTTTGATTCAATATACATACAGGCTAAAAAATGGCAGCCCGATTCAACTGTAGGTAGGCCCGAAATACAAAGGTTTTTAGGTGCTTTATCGGGACAAGGAGCAACAAAAGGCTTATTTATTACTACGTCTCATTTTTCAAAAGAAGCAATTGACTTTGCAAATAAACATTTGCAGCAAAGAATTGTCCTGGTTGACGGAAATCAGTTGACAAATCTGATGGTAGAGTATGATTTGGGTGTTTCGGTTGAACAAACCTATGTGATAAAAAAGGTCGATTATGACTTTTTCAATGACTATATGTAAAATCAAGCGTCGGATCTCTCCGGCGCTTTTTGCTGCTGTAACGGCAAAGTGAATTGGTTTTACCGAAGCATTCTGATTCGTGCTTCATATCATAACGTCCGCTTGTGTTATCTTGACGGATCCTGCGATTTCAAGGCGAAAAAAGTCCGAACAAAAACGCCGTTTTTGTAACATTGACTGCTGACCGTTATTTACAATAAATAAGTGTTATGATAAAATTATTAACCGTAAGTTAAGCGTTTCGGGCGGGCTTCCGCACGAGATCCAAAAATTTTAAGGGGTGTCTTTATGAAAAAAGAATACGAGTCATTGTTAACACCGTGGAAGATAGGCAATGTGGAGATCAAAAACCGCATCGTCCTGACCTCCATGGGCGGCACGGATCTTTTCGGATGGATGGAGAAGAACCATTTTGACAAGGACGGCGCACGCTTCATCATGGAGGTCGCAAAGAATAATGTCGGCCTCGTCCTGCCCGGCTGCCAGCCCGTCTACAATCCGATGTTCGGTGCATGGCTCCACAAGAATAAGAAGATGTATGACGACCTTGCCAAGTGGGTGCCCGAGCTTCACAAGACCGGCGCCAAGCTCTTTGTGCAGCTCACCGCAGGCTTCGGCAGGAGTTTCACCGTCTCCGAGATGATGGAGAAGCTCTATAACAACAAGGTGCTCAGAGTCCTCTCAAAGCCCGTTATGGATCTCGACAGGATCACCGCCTCCGCAAGCCCGTCGCCAAACCGCTGGTCAGATAAGCTCCCCTCGAGAGAGATGACCAAGGCTGAGATCCAGGAGATGATAGATGCATTTGCTAAGTCCTCCAAGATGCTCAAGGACGCAGGCGTTGACGGTGTTGAGGTCCACGCTGTCCACGAGGGCTATCTGCTCGACCAGTTCGCCCTTAAATATGTCAATAAGAGGACCGACGAATACGGCGGCTCCCTTGAGAACAGATATCGTTTCGCAGCCGAGATAGTCAAGGCTATCAAGAAGGAATGCGGCAAGGATTTCCCCGTTTCGCTCAGATATTCGATAATCTCCAAGACCAAGGGCTTCCGTCAGGGCGCTCTCCCCGGCGAGGATTACGTCGAGGTCGGCAGAGACATGGAGGAGTCCGAGATAGCGGCCAAGTATTTGCAGGATGCGGGCTATGATATGCTCAACTGCGATAACGGCACCTATGACGCATGGTATTGGGCACATCCGCCCATCTATATGCCCGAGAACTGCAACCTTGAGGATGTCGAGCATATCAAGAATTTCGTTGATATCCCCGTTGTTTGCGCCGGCAGGATGACCCTCGACATCGCAGCCAAGGCAATTGCCGACGGCAAGCTCGACGGCGCAGGCTTCGCCCGCAACTTCCTTGCCGACCCCGAGTGGTTCACCAAGGTCATCGAGGACAGAGAGGACGATATCCGCCCCTGCATCCTTTGCCACAGCGGCTGCTTCAATATGTGCCACTATAAGGGCGTTCCCAACGATCAGGAGCTCAGCGATTCGCTTCACCTCTCAAGGTGCGCCGTCAATGCTGAGATGATGCAGTGGAATAAGCATTATATCAAAAAGGCCTCGTCGCCCAAGACCATACATATCGTCGGCGGCGGCATCGGCGGCATGGAGGTTGCCCGTGTTGCCAAGCTCAGAGGCCACACCCCCGTTATATATGAGAAGTCCGGCGTGCTCGGCGGCACCTTTATCCCCGCATCGGCTGAGAGCTACAAGGGCAGGCTGCGCGAGCTGCTGACATGGTATCGCAGAGAGATGGAGAAGCTCGGCATCGAGGTCAAGCTCAACACCGAGGTAAAGGATATATCCAAGTTCGGCAGCGACCCCGTGGTTATCGCAACGGGCGCTACCGCAAGAGTGCTCAAGAATATCCCCGGCCATGAGAAGATGATCGAGGCGTGCGAATTCCTCAACGGCGCTCCCGTGGGTCAGAAGGTCGCTGTTATCGGCGGCGGTCTTACCGGCAGCGAGATCGCTTATGAGCTTGCTCTTCAGGGCAAGGAGGTAAGCATCGTTGAGATGAAGAACGACCTTGTCGCTCAGACCGGCGTCTGCCTTGCCAACAGCTCATACCTCAGAGAATGGTTCGCATGGAAGAAAGTGCCCGTATATCTTGAGAGCAAGCTCAAATCCGTCGGCGACGGCTTCATCACCTGCACCGATAAGGACGGCAAGGAATTCAAGGTCGAGTGCGACTCAGTCATATCCTCCGCAGGTTATATACCCGCACCCATCGCTGCCAGGGGCGGCAACGTCCACCTCGTCGGCGATTGCGATGCAGTCGGCAACCTGAGAACGGTCATATGGCAGGCATATGAGACTGCAATGAAGCTGTAATTATATAAAGTCAGACCGCCGATTGATCGCCAGACGATTTGATCGGCGGTCATTTTGGGAGAGAGAAAGAAAATGAAAAAATATCCGTTTACAAAAGACGACCTGCTTGCAGGCGTTGAGAAGATGAATTCCTTCGGCACAAGGCCGACAGGCTCGCCCGCTCACCGTGAATTTGTCTCATACCTCAAGGATGAGATCCATGCAATGGGCTTTGAGACTATCAGCAATGAGTATAAATTCGACAGGTGGCAGGCAAAAAGCAGCTCGATAGTCCTGCATAACCCCGACGGCGACAGCGAAGTCCACGTCTCTTCGCCGTTCCCGTATTCGGGCGAGACGGACGAAAACGGCATCAGCGGCAGACTGATAAGAGTCAGAGGCAAGCATATCAATTTCGCCATTGCCAAGGATAATATCGCCGTTGTCGAGGTCAAGGATTTCATGCACACCTACTCGGGCATAGCCTTTGACCAGAAAAACGCCTTCCCCGCAGGTACCGCCATTCCGAAATATTACAAAGGCCCCGTTGCCTCAGCGTTCGTTAAATTCCCGTTCCTCGCCGTTGCGGCAAAGATGGGAGTCAAAGCGGTCATCTGCGTTTGGGAGCGTATGTCAGACGCAATGGTCGAGGGTCAATATCTCAACTTCATCCTCGGCTATCAAGGCATTCCTGCCGTTTGGGTCAACAGCACCGACGGCGAGAAGATAATCGCCGCTGCCGAAGCCAATCTCTCCGCCACGGTCACTCTGACCGCCGAGCGCGAGAAGGATGCCGAGACCGAGTCGTTCTGCTCGATAATTTACGGTGAGGATACCAACGAGGCAGTCGTCATCAATACGCACACGGACGGCGTCAACTGCGTTGAGGAGAACGGCGCGATCGCAATGCTGGCGATGATGCGTTATTTCAAGGAGCATAAGCCGAAGCGCACGCTGATATTCGTATTCGTCACGGGCCATTTCAGGCTGCCTGTTTTCAAAAGCCCGAACGGCATCTCAGACCAGGCCACCTCGCTGTGGCTGCATGATAATAAGGGCTTGTGGGACGGCAGGGACGGCCACATGAAGGTCGTCGCCGCCATCACTCCCGAGCACATGGGCTGCACGGAGTGGAAGGATGTTGACGGCGTTTATAAAAAAACAAACGATATCGACATCGAGGAGGTCTACACCGGCAACGAAACCATGGAAAAGGTGTATTGGGAGTGCGTCAAGGGCAGAGAGCGTCTCAGAACGGTCACGCTCAAGGGGCACAACTTCCTGCATTTCGGCGAGGGACAGCCGTTTTTTAACGTCGGCATCCCCGAGATATCGCTCGTCACTTCACCCGATTACCTCTGCGTTGAGAGCGAGAGCCACGAGATGGAGAAATTCGACCCGGAGCTTATGTATGAGCAGACCTTGACCTTCATCCGCATTGCGGAGTATCTCGACGGCCTCACCGCCGAGGAGATAGGCTCGGCGGATAAATATTCCCTCGGCGTCGGCAGAATAGGCGACGAAGCCTTTGACCTTAAAACACTCATCGAAAAGCTGAAATAGAACAAAGAGTGCGATCCAAGGCTCTTTTTAACTAAATAAAGATTACAACTTGACAAATTGCCAAATTTAGAATATATAATATACTCTAAACGTCTGCGCGGTATCGAAAAATTTGATAATTAGTTGAATGTTAAGGGTATTTGGCATAATGTCATCAAGGAGGATTTTACATGAAAAGAAAGCTTTTTATATCATTTGTCAGCACCTTACTCTGCATTGGGCTTATGTTCAATTTGACGGTTGTCGGCTTCGCCGAAAGTAAAAAAACCGAGTATCCGTTCATTTTTGTTCATGGAATGTGCGGCTGGGGAGAAACATCGCCTCAGGAGAAAACCAGCCCTTATTGGGGAACTCAGCCTGAAAACAATGTGATCACCTACCTTCGTGCACAGGGTTACACGGTATATAATCCACCCGTGGGCGGCTACAGCAGCGCATGGGACAGAGCCTGCGAGCTTTATGCGCAGCTGACGGGTACAATCGTTGATTACGGCGAGGCGCATTCAAGGGAATGCGGTCATTCGCGTTACGGAAGGGACTATACCGGAAGAGCAACCATGGGTACACCGTGGAATCTCGAAAGCCCATTGAACTTCGTCGGACATTCCTTTGGCGGTGAGACTATTAGACTTTTGGCGTCCCTTCTTGCCTACGGGAATGAAACAGAAATGAACGCCGATAAGAATAACTGCTCCGAGCTCTTTAAAGGCGGTCACGAAAAGGGAATACATTCGGTTACCACCATCGCTTCACCGCATAACGGTTCAACGGTTTCAAATTATGTGTCCGATGCTGTTGCCCCGGCATTCCTTATGATACAGTTGCTTCACCTCAAATGCGTTACGGGCAAATCTCATAATGACCTGATGCTTGATCAGTGGGGGATAACCAAGGATCCTTTTACGGGCGAAAAGGCGGGATTTAATCCGTTGGCTTGTTTGAAAATGGCGCTGTCAATGGACCACTGCGGCTATGATCTAACGGTTCAGGGCGCAGAAAAACTCAATAAAATGATTAAAACGGTTAAATCCGCATACTATTTTTCGTATTCGGCATGTATCACGAAAGATGGCAGGAATGGCTATACAAAATTGAATGAAGATTACGACGCATTTCTCCCGTTCAAGTTGTCTTCACCGCTTATATCCGCATCGGTAAATATGTTTATCGGAGGAAAGTTTATTGATAAGTCGTGGGGAGCCAACGACGGAATAGTTCCGCTTAAGAGTGCTCTTTATCCGTTTGAGGAGGATCACATCACATATGACGAAGCAAAAGTCATTATTCCCGGAGTATGGTATGTTATGCCCACGATTTATGGCGCAGATCATTATGATTTTTGCAATGCTGCCGATGAAAAGGCATTCGGCTCACGCCAGGGATTTTTCGATTTTTATATGAGTCTTTCAAAACTGATTTGCAGTGTTTGATAGAAGCAAAAAGCAATAGCAACAAGCTGTCTTTCGTGACGGAGGATGGATTTTTGACGACCGCAGGCGGAGATTTTTCAAATTATATGTAAAGTCCAAAGGACGGAAAAAAGCAAGGTAATGACCCGCGCCGTTAAAAGCACTTTAAACACAGTTATTGACATAAAATTCTGAAAAACTGCAAAAAATCTATCGGAAATTTCAGCACTTTTATGAAAAATTAACAGAAACAGTCTTGCAATAACCGAAAAAGTATGTTATAATAGCTTTGGGCATTCTATACTCAAATGCCATAATCTATTAAGGAGAGGTTGTTTTTATGTATTGCAAAAACTGTGGAGTAATTCTCAATGGTAACCAGGAATTCTGTGAAAACTGTGGCGTTAAGGTAGGTAACGGTGACAAGTTCTGCCAGAATTGCGGCGGAGAGCTTGCTCCGGATGCCAATACTTGTGCAAAATGCGGCGCTGCCGTAAACGGCTCCGCAAATAATTCCGTGACCCCTCCCGCAGCACCTGCGGCAAATGACCAGCAGCAGAATAATGTCGTATCCGGAGAATATCTCAACGGCAAAGATAAAACCACGATGGCAATTATTTGTTTCTTGCTGGGCGGCTTCGGTGTTCACAACTTTATGATGGGCGAAACCAAAAAAGGTATCGTTAAAATTGTAGCAAGCCTTTGCTTCGGCCTCGGTTACATTCTTGCAATCATTGACTTTGTTAAAATCCTTACCGGCAGCTATGTTGTTGACCCCGAGAAGCTGTTCTGAGTGAAGCTTCGGTTTAAGGAGCTTTTACCGAAATTATTCTTCATTTTTTTGCTTGGCATCGGTTATTTGATTTCGTCTGTTACCGGTATCGGATGCATATGGAAGCATTTTTTCGGTATACAGTGCCCCGGCTGCGGCTTTACACGGTCGATTTTGTGTGCATTACGGTTTGATTTTGAAAGAGCATTTCATTTTCATCCGATGTTTTGGTCGTTTCCGTTTATGGGGATATATTTCTTAATCGGAGACAGAGTAAAAAGCAGATTGCTCAACGGTATTATGCTTACTGTTGTGATCGGCTTCTTAGCGACATGGGCAATAAGAGATATTTTTAAGTTGCTTGCATGAGCTGTTTAACAATTAAGGTTGAAATCCCGTTCTGTCGAGCGGGATTTTTTGTTTTACAGCTTGATAAATCCGCCATTGTTATTATTTGTAATCTTATTCAGTCGTATTCATTTGTGGTGTAAGGGAAGAAAATATAGATTTTGATGCATTCAAAGTAGCAGTAACCCCGGCATCGCATTTTGCAAGTAAAACGGCGCTTAGGGGTTTCGGCGTAATTATGCTTGAGTCGCCTTCAAAGGAAAAGCTCGGAGCGTGAAAAAGATATCCGAGCGGAGCAAAGAGCACGGCATTTCGAGCAGCGGTCATCGTTTCTCGCGTAATAATTATAATAAAAGGCTTCCTCAAAAATCGAATGAGGAAGCCTTTGATGTTGTATTAAACTGAAGACAGAGACGAAACGGTGTCTCCGACCGCTTTCAAAAGCGAGTGCGGATTGCTCGACGGAAGATCACAGCTGTGATAATGTCAAAGTCTTCGCTGTAAAGGCGGCCGATGTCTTGAACGCTGTTCGTGGTGACACATGAAGTCACGCGAAAACGCTTTTTTTCATCTCCCGTTCCCGGCTTTGAAGATATGGAAAAGAAAAGGTTGAGAACCGCGAGAATTGTGGCAATTGCTCTTTTGATTCGGCTTTGGCGGAGAGCAAGGGGCGCAGTCGGTCAGGTGGTTCACGGATATCGATTTATGCCGCTTGCGGGTCAGGTTTATCACGGAGTGTTCCCACGCCCTAAAAACGCTTCCCCGAAGCGTTTTCTTAACGGGCTTTCGAATCCCTTGCATAAAAAATAAAGCTGACACCGCGCGGTATCAGCTTTATTTCTGGCGGAGAGCAAGGGATTCGAACCCTCGAACAGGTGATAGCCCGTTACACGATTTCCAATCGTGCTCCTTCGACCAGCTCGGACAACTCTCCGTATCTGCAATCAAATGCTCAATTATTATATACGAGCCGGAGCAAAAAATCAAGTGTTTTTTCATAAAAATCCGGAATAATTTGTTTTTTACACTCGGTCGGGCTCTTGAATGCCTAAAAGTCGGTCGATTTTACATTGAAACGAAGATTTGCCCCGCCGCTGACAATTATCTGCGTTGTAAATAGATGTGACCCATTTTCGGTAAAAAATAAGGTCAAGATATA
>SAMEA3663283__coassemble_811_pt1 | contig 44893 bp, 36 predicted proteins | sample SAMEA3663283__metabat2_low_PE_007 | metagenome-assembled genome bin SAMEA3663283 (sample SAMEA3663283) | pig gut metagenome | biome: pig gut; feature: pig-associated habitat; material: faeces | place: China | collected 2013
TCGCTGAGTGCTCGACTATCTTACCAAATCTCGCCCCCTTTGTCAATCCCTTTTTCGAATCTTTTTGCGCTGTTTTGTCAACGCTTCCGAGTGTTCAGGCGGCTGATTGCTTTTATATCAACGGTTTCGGGAATTTAGATGGTTTTGGGATTTGTATAAGATTTTGGCAGTTTCTTGTTTGCGGGTTTTGCCTATATATAAATGTATAAGAAATCGGCGTTTTGACTGACCGTTGTGACGGATGTGGTGCCGTCGGATTTTTTGTGGAAATTCAGCCAAAGCCCCTCCGTCACGGCAGGTAAGCGCGAGTTGCCAGAGATATCGTTATTGCTGATTCGCAATTATTCCGTGGGACGCCGAGGGGATGGATACCCGTAAGACAACATAGGGTGATTTTTAACGGTATAACTTCGGTTATGCCGTTTTTTGCTGTGCTAATTTGCTATATAATCTGTTTAGCAGTTCGTTTGGAAGTATTCCGATATGGTTATAGGAAATCTCTATTTCCTGTGTGCGGACACCGTTCACTTTTTCTGATGAGTGAACATAAATCGCTTTAACCATATCGTTCAGTATTCTCGGCGTCAGTTCAGTAACACCGTTATACATCTTTGCTTTGCGGATAAACAATTCAATGTTATCCGTTTTTTCTTGGAAATCTTCGATTTCCTTTTTCAGCAACTCAACTTTTTGTATCAACTCGGCTTGCTCGGTTTCATAATCATCAGCAAGTGTTTTAAACCTGCTGTCACTCAGCTTGCCGTTTACATTATCCTCATAAATACGCTTGAATAATCGGTCAAGCTCGGCAATTCGGTTTTCGCTCTTTTGCAGAAGCTTTTTCTTGCCCGAAAGCTCTTTCTTAGCTTCTTCGGTTCGTAACGCTCCGACGGATTCCCTGATTTCATCTTCAAAGCAGGAAACAAGCAGACACACAAGCCGGAAATTCTTTAATGTGCCTTCTTCAAGCACCGCAGCACGGATGTAATGCGTTGAACAAGCCTCTTTGCCCTTGCTTCTTGCGGTGTAGCATACGAAATAATCCTGCGTTTCGTCAAAATCTTTCCGTGTGCTGAAACACATTCTTCCGCCGCAGTCTGCACAAATTGCAATTCCCGAAAACATATTTGTTTTGCCTGTTTTCGTCGGTCTACGTCTCTTCTCACGGAGCTCCTGAACTCTGTTGAAGGTCTCTTCATCAATGATGGCTTCGTGAGTGTTCTCAAATATCTTCCACATTTCAGGCGGATTAAGAACTTTCTTTTTGCTTTTGTATGAAGGCTTGCTTGTTTTGAAATTAACCGTGCGTCCGAGATACTCTTGTCTGCTCAAAATGAATGAAATCGTTCGTGCAGACCATGCATATGGATTTTCGGGTGCTCTTGTGGATTTCCCGCCGTTTCTTATCCGATATGCGGTCGGCGTTTCAATCTTATCGTCTTTGAGTATCCTTGCAATCTGAGATGTTCCGCAGCTTTCAAGGCAGAGATTGAAAATGCGTTTGACAACCCGAGCTGCTTCTTCATCAACAATCCATCGCTTCGGATCATCGGGGTCTTTCATGTATCCGTAAGGCGGATTAGCCGTTAAGTGTTCGCCCGATTCACCTTTTGTTTTGGCGGAAGCACGGATTTTCTTGCTTGTGTCCTTGACATAGAATTCGTTGATGATGTTCAGGAACGGAGTGAAATCGTTATCCGGCTGATTATAGCTGTCAACACCGTTGTTAACAGCAATGAAGCGGATATTGCTGTTCGGAAATCTGACTTCCGTATACATTCCGACTTCAAGATAATTTCTGCCGATACGGGACATATCTTTGACGATAATCGTATCGACTTTCCCTGCATCAACAAGCGAAATCAACTCCTGCCAAGCGGGTCTGTTGAAATTCGTTCCCGAATAGCCGTCATCGGTGAAGTGACGAAGATTTTTGAAACCGTTTTCGTTTGCGTATTTTTCGAGCATCGCCTTTTGATTAACAATCGAGTTGCTATCGCCTTGCATCTCATCGTCTCTTGAAAGCCGCTCATACAAGGCGGTGATTTTGTCAGACTGTCTTTTCATGTTTTCCTCCTGTTCAGGCGGACAGTCTGCCAATACAGGATTGCTTGATTCAAGTATATCACACATTAATAAATTTGTCACCTCCGGGAGTTTCGTTTTTCAATAAGTTTACAATTCTCGAAGGCAGACTTTTATCACCGTCATATCTTGCGACAAAGCGGAAAAGTGTTTTGCCCGATTTGAATGTCACGGACACATCAGGCAATTCATTCGGCAACGGATTTTTTGCGACGATATTGCCGTTATCGTCGAAACGGATGTTTTCATTTTTCATAAATTTATTACTCCTTATTCAATATTCTGTTCCTGCTTTTTGTGAGAGGAACGGTTGGTTTGTGCCGCCAGTTTCTTCGCTTCTTCAAGGCGTTTGAGAACAGACGGCTTTTCGTTTTCTTTATGCTCCATGGCTTTGGTTGCGATATATCGTATTTGTTCAAGCTCCTGGAGTTCGGATTGGTGGGTTGATAGGTTGGCGGAAGATGATTTTTGATGCTCGGTTAATGCTATAATTTCTGATTTTATCTCTGCTTTTGCACTCGGCTTGCATTCGGGATTTGCTTTCATATATCTGACTACGGTTTTGTATTTCTCGATTTCGGATTCGTGTTCGGCATAATATTTTTCTTTCAATTTTTCAAATCGTATTGATTTGTATTTGTCATAAATCGGCTTGTATTTTTCATAATCTTCAATCTTTGAAACGTGCTGTTTCAACCGTTTGATTTCCTTTTCATCTGCCTTAATTGATTTTCTTGTTTCGTCAATTGGTTTCAGAATTTCATCCAGTTCGTCAAGTGTGCGGATATTTCTGCTTTGCAGAATCATTATTGCCTGCGAAATTCTCTTTAAGTCTGCAATAGAAACTTTTGTCTGTGCAGATTTGTTCCAATCATTTCTGCCTTCTTTTCGCATATCGAGATGTGTATTCAGAATATCAACAAGAGTTGTTTCGGGTTGGTCGAATTTTTCTAATTCCGCTTTGATTTCTTCAATCCAGCTTTTGAGAATTTTGATTTTCTCTTTGATTTCGGCAATCAGAGCGTTTGTGGATTTAATCAATCTGTTCTTATCACCCTTATCGGTTTTTATACCCTTGCTTTCCATCTGACGGACAGCAACTCCTTCATGAACTGTCGGGATTTTATCAACTCCCTGTCGCTCATAACTGCGGCAATCTATTCTTTCATCAATTCCTTTTTCTTCAAACTTTTCGTTGCACATTCTTGCCCATTCCGATCGCCAATGCTCAAGAGTTTCGGGTTTACCCCAATCGGTTGTCGGCACGGCAGAGAAAATGTAATTTCCGTTATGGTCGGTTGCTCTGTCACCGCTTCGGTCAAGTTCATAAACACGTTTTTGTTTGTTGCCCCATTTGCCGTTTTCATCAATCGGTCTTATCGGACACAACACATGAACGTGCGGATTTGCGATGCCGTTTGTTTCGGGGGAATGAATTGCAAAGTCGGCAATCATTCCTCTTTCAACAAACTGCTCTCTTATGAATTTTTTAGCAAGCTCGATATTTTCTTCCATCGTAAATTCATTCTGCAATGCAAAATCAAAGCTGTATGCAAGCTGAGCCTTTTTACCTTTTTCAATTTTCTCAACTTCATTCCACAGAGTTTCTCTGTCGGAAAGATTTTGCGGAACATATTCGGGTAACATAATTCCCGATTCTACAACTCCACCTTTACGGGTGTAATCGCTGACTTCACCATAATATTCACTCCTTAATTTTTCGCCTGCACGGTAAGCGGCACACGCCACAGCACTTTGCCCTGCACTTCGTTTTATCTGAGTAACATGGAAATGAAAAAGGGACATTACTGAATCGACCTTTCGATATACTTTTTCACTTCAGGAAGATCGAAAATGAATTCAACAAGCTGATAAAAATCCGCAGAAGTCATCTCTTTTGTTTCGGGGCAAACGCTTTCGATTGCGCCGCCTTTTTCGCAAAGGCGGTGAGTGCGTTTTGCTCTGTCGCCTTTGGTGAAATACTCAATGCGATTCTCAAGTCGCTGTTTCTGATGTTCAAGGATTTCGATTTCCTTTTCGTTTTTAATTTTTTCTTCAATTAATTCTTCTTTTCTGTTGTTCATAGAACCTCCTAAATTATTTTTGGATACAAAAATCCCGCTGCTTCAAACGAAACAACGGGATAATTTGAATTATTTTGTTTTGTTAAAAGTGTGGGATAGCTGCAACGCAGCGCAAGGGTAAAGCCCTTGTTTAAAATCTTTGATTTTTCATAGCGGAGCGACGCACATATACATTCCGCAAGGATATGTATAGAAGTGCGCCCTTCGGGAAATACAAGCTTACAATAACTGTAATTGTGGAATGTTTTCAATCAGCATTTGATACTTATTATATAATTATTATCAAACAATGTTTGCAAAAAAATCTTTGTGCTGTCTATTTTAATAATGTCAATACCTTTTCCAACCCATTTTGCATACGCCTCTTTTTTAGTCCAAATTTCAAAAAAACGAGTCAGAACTACTATATCGGTTGTATAAGCAAAATCTTGCTCTAACGGTATATGACCAAATAGATATAGCAACTCATCACCTGTGCAAATCCACTTTGCAACTTTCAAATCAACCGGGCGAATTCTCTCCACATCGATTCCGACAGGAGAACTGTCAATAGCACAAACAACTATATCACCTGAATGACTGATATTAAATTTAACATTCAGACCAACGGCGTATGGTTTGCCGTGTTCTTTATTATCAAAAATCACATCTTCAACAGCGACATTACACCATTCAGAAATTGCTTTTCTTGTAAGCATTTCTCCAACGACGGTTCTTTTTTTATCATCTTCAAATCTGAACCTATCAACTTTGTGCTGCTTTTCAGTGCCCAACAGAGAATACCATTTTTGATATTCATCATTGCTTAATTCTCTGATGTTGTATTTATACAGCTTCATTGTTCTTCAATATAATCAATTACGTCTCCGACCGTTTTGAAATTTTTAATTGCTCTGTCAGAGATTTCAATATCAAATTCATCTTCTACTGCAACTACAAGCTGAATTAAATCAAAAGATGTTAATCCCAAATCAGTAGTTAACACCGTCTCTTCAGTTAAACAAATATCTTTTTTGCCTGTATAATTGGAAATAATGCTCGCAAGTTTTTCTAACATAGTTAGTCATCTCCATATTTACGCTTTATTTTCTTCGTTGTTGTTTTGGAAAATTCAGTTTCTCTAAATTTGGTTGATGCAATTTGTTTGAATGACGGAAGTTGAAGATTTATTTCTTTAATCTTTTTCTTTATTATTGATTCAACATTTTCAATCTCATCATCGGGATAGATTTCTGCAACGATAGCATCATTTTCACCATAAACAAGAGTTTCTTTTATTTCGGGAATATTGTTCATCAGAATTGATTCTATTTCTTCAGGAACAACATTTTTTCCGTTTGAAAGAATTATAAGATTCTTTTTTCTTCCTGTTATATAGAGCAAACCGTCTTCATCAATACTACCCAAATCTCCGGTTTTAAACCATTCTCCGTCAAAAGCCTTGGCTGTTTCAACATCGTTTTTATAATAACCCATAAACACGGTTGGACCTTTAATCTGAATTTCTCCGTCAACTATTCTGCCTTCAAGTTCAGGATGAATTGCACCGACACTTGTGGGGGCATAATGCTCATTACGCATGGTTGCAACAATAGGCGAACATTCAGTAATACCGTAACCATTAGTAACTTTAATGCCGATATCTCTGAATCCTTTGATGTATTTTTCATCAATAGCTGAGCCGCCCGTGATAAGCATTTCAAGGTTACCACCAAACGCTTCAAAAACCTGTTTAAAAGCAATTTTTCTAATGTCAATGCCAACTTTCAAAAGAGCATTACTAATTTTAATCATTGTTTTGAATAGTTTTTCTTTGCCTTGATTTCTGACATTGCTCCATATTTTATCGTATATGGCAACAAGAAGCATAGGAACTACTGATACATGCTTCGGCTTTGCGTGTTTAATATCATCAAATGCACGTTTAAGACTTGTGTTTATATAAACAGGATATCCTTTTAACATCTGACACAAAACACACGCCATAAAACCAAATGTGTGGTAAAAAGGAAGAAGCGAAACTGTTCCTTCAGGGACAAATAAGTTTTTAGAGCTGACTATCATATCTTTCGCTAAATTTCGGTGGTTGAGCATAACTCCTTTAGGCTCAGATGTTGTTCCGGATGTGAACACAATAGCACATAACTTTTCCTTGTCGATAACTGTTTCAATAAAACTGTTATTTCCTTTTTCAAGAAGATTCTTACCGTCTTCAAGCAAGGTGGGAAAAGCTTTCATATTGATGCTTTCAACGCCACAAAATTCAGCAATGTCTTTATATGTGTTTGAGTGAATTAAAAGTGTTGTATCACTTTTGTTAAGCTGGAAATTTACATCTTCAGCGGTTGCTTCTTTGTCGATCGGAACAACGACATTCCCGCCGTTTACAACAGCAAAATATGAAACAATCCATTCATAGCTGTTTTCGCCTATAACAGCAATATGAGCATTTTTATATCCTTTACTGTGAAGAAATGTACCCAAAGCATTAATATCATTCTGTAACCGTTTATAAGACACCTTGATTTCTTCGCCTTTATTTTTGTACCAGAAGGCTGTTTTGTCACAAAATGTATCAGCACAATATCTTATTAAATCCTTTAAATCTGTCGGTTCACCGACCTTGTAATAGGGGTACTTTTTATTTGCCATTTTAAACCTCCAGATATCCAATGTCTCTGAAATAATCGAAATATCCTTTCAGATAATCCAAGCCGATTTCCGACCAATCAAATCCAATTTTATCAAGATATTTCAGAGTGTGTTCATTTTCAATATGAATGTTGCTGTCATAAACGAGGTTGCCGTTTTCATCCATATCATTAATCAAAGCTTCATAGATGTATCTTGTGCTATCATCATGTTCAAGTTCAGCAAGTCTGTCTGCAAACTCTTTGCCACAGAGAACATCAAGATTTATACCGAGTTTGCCCATATACTCAATAAACTTATCAAAATATACAACCTTCTGACTGTTGACATGGAAAACAGTTTTACGGTCATTGAAGTGCTGTGCGATTTTTATTACTGCTTTCGCCGTATCATCAATCGGTGAAAATTCAGCATAAAGATCGATCAGATAATCAGGAAACATACCCATTTCAAGAACAGCTTTCACCCTTGATAAGAATGCGTTGCTTTGATAGTTAGGCTGGAACTTGAAATCGCTTGCACGGTTTGTAAGATTGCCAACTCGGATAATATTTGCTTTCAATCCGTTAAGCATTTCTTTAAGAATAGCATATTCAGCCTCAAACTTGCTTCGGATATATACATTGTCAAGCTGTTGCTCAATATACAAATCATTTTCTGAGAATGTTTTGTATTCTTCACTTCTGATTGCATCAAATATATCAACCATGCTGTTACCTGACACACTGAGTGTTGAAACCTGAATAAATCTTGCATCAACTGCTTTTGCAACATTCATTGAGTTTATTGCACCGCCAACATTAATGTCGTAGAAATACTTGTAAGAGCCGTAGTGCTTAACACTCGCAGCTGTATTGATTACCATCGAAACATCCGGGATTATATTAAGACCTAAATTTTCTTTTTCAACATCACCGCAAAGAACAACAATTCTGTTACCAATTAAATCAACATATTTTCCCTCGAAATAATAATTAAGGAGTTTCTTGAAACGGTTAGTTGCATCATCGGTATCTTTTCCTCTTACTAGACAATAAACCTTTCCATTTTCGCTTTCAAGGAATTCTGAAACAATATGGATTCCAAGGAATCCCGTTGAGCCGGTTACAAGAACATCTCCCATATCGGATTTTTGGGGAACAAACTCATCATCAAGATTGCTTTCAAGCATCTTATGAATTTCGTTAAAATCATCCTTGTTGTATGTGTTATGCTGTTTATCTTTTGCAGTTATAAACTCGCAAAGCAACTTGACTGTAGGATAATCAAACACATCCTGCAAAGCAAAATATACTCCCTGTGCGTGAGCTTTGGAAACATATTCAATTGCTTTAAGGCTGTCACCGCCAAGTTCAAAGAAATCATCTTCAATGCCGATTTTTTCAACACTCAAAGTTTCGGAAACAATGGAGCAAAGAAGCCTTTCGGTATTTGTTGTGGGAGCGATATATTCTGTATCGTTTGAGATGTTTTCAAGCTCAACCTCCGGTAAAGCCTTTCGGTTGATTTTTCCGCTGGAAGTCAGCGGCATTTCATCAATATGTGTAAATATATGCGGCAGCATATATTTGGGCAGTTTTTTGCCGATAAGACTTCGAATTTCTTTGGCATCTCTTTCCGTACCTGTGTAAAAAGCACAGATAAGCTGTCTGCCTTCGCTGTTTTTTCGCACAACTACAACGGAAAGGTTAATGCCTTCAACGCTTGAAATTGCATTTTCAATTTCACCAAGCTCGATGCGAAGCCCTCTGATTTTAACCTGAAAATCGTTTCTGCCAACATATGCAATATTTCCGTCTTCACGCCAATAAGCAAGGTCGCCGGTCTTGTACAACTTCCCCTCACCAAACGGGTTATCAATAAACTTTTCGGCTGTCAACTCCGGTCGGTTTAAATATCCTGCACCAACACCGTCACCTGCTATACAAAGCTCACCTGTAACGCCGATTGGGGTGGGTTTCATATATTTATCCACTATGTAGATTTGGGTATTCGCTATAGGTTTGCCAATGGTGATGTCGGCTTCTTTTATTTTGGTATTCGTTGACCATACTGTTGTTTCTGTCGGACCGTATATATTGAAGATTTCGGCTTCGGTTATTTTTCCCAGTTCTTCAACGAGCGACTTTTCCAATGCTTCACCGCCGAGAATAATGACCTTGACCGTTTTCAAATAATCAAGCTGTTGTTTATCGGCAATCAGTGATTTCATCTTTGTCGGCGTTGTCTGAATCACTTCGGCAGGGTTTTGCTTGATGAGCAAATTCAGTTCCGACTGAAACTTTGCCTGTTCTTCACTTGCAAGCACAATTTCAATACCGTTTGCAAGCGGTAGCAGGCTTTCGGTAACGAAAATATCAAAGCCGACTGTTGTTACCGAAACGATGTTTCTATAGCTGCCTTTTATTATCTTGTGCACCACGTTATTATTATTATTATTATTTATGTAGTTCACAACATTAGCATGGGTTAAAAGCGTACCTTTCGGCTTACCTGTTGAACCCGATGTATAAATACAATAGCAAAGGCTTTCGCTTGTCATGCTTGCGCAGGGATTATTTGTATTCTCGTTATTCAGCAGTTCGGAAATATTTGATTCGTTAATACAAAACCTTGCTCCGCTGTCGGAAAGCATATAGTCAATTCTGTCCTGCGGATAATCCGGGTCAATCGGCATATATGCCGCACCGGATTTAAGAATACCTATCATTGTCGCAATAAGATAACATCTTCTCGGAAGCATAAATGCAACAATATCGCCTCTGCCGATACCTTTTTCAATGAGCGAATGAGCAATTCTGTTTGCTTCTTCGTTAAGTTCTTTGTATGTGAGAGTTTTATCACAAGCAACAACAGCAACCTTATCAGAATTCTTCTCAACCTGCTTTTCAAAGAGTTGATGAACGCACTTACCCCTTGGATAATCTACCGATGTGTCGTTAAAATTAAAGAGAAGTGTATTCTTTTCTTTTATGCTCATAGCCTCAATATCTTGTATAAGTGATTTTTCATCAAGACACTGCTCAAGAATGAGCTTGAAAGCATTAATAAACTTCTGTATTTTCTGCTCTTTGTAAAGGTCGGTGCAATATTCTACCATTACAACAACATCGTCATTTCTCGGCATAATATTGAATGTAAAATCACATTTTGCAGATGTAACAGGCACTGGAAGAAGTTCGGCTTTTTTGTCGCCAAAGATAACATCTGTCATTTGCTCACTCTGATAAGCAAACATAACATCAAACAATGGATTTCTGCCGTTGGATTCAACATTAAGCTTCTTAACGAGTTCGCCAAAGGGATAATTCTGATTGTCAATTGCAGAAACAGAATTTGCTTTTACTTCATTGAAGAAGTTTACAATTGTTTTGTTCCCTTCGGGTTTACTTCTTAATGCAACGGTATTTACAAACATACCAATTGTATTGAGAAAATGACTGCTTCTGCCGCTTACCGGCATACCGACAACAATATCCTCATAGCCGGAAAACTTTGAAAGAAGAATATTGAAGCAAGACATATAGAAAACATAGGGTGTAATATTTAACTCTTTGCATTTTGCAAGGATTTTATTATGAAAGCTAATGTCGATAACATCGTAAACAGAACTTCCGTTGAATGACTGCTTGTCTGTTCTTGCAAAATCGGTTCGCAATTCAAGAATGGGAAGTTCATCGTCAAATACGGAAAGCCAATATTTTTCGCTTTCTTCGTTTTTCTGCGTTTCGCAAGCAAATTCGCCGTACTGAACAGCTTCGGATTCTATTTTTCTTCCCATGTACAGCTCGTTCAGTTCACGGAAGAAAACAGGCATGCTGCCGCCATCGGAGATGATATGGTGAATATCAATCATAACGGTGTTTTCATAATATCCTACACGAAGAAGAGGAGACTTCTCTAAATCAAAAGGTCTGATAAAGGAAACTACATCATCACTTGAAAGAGCCTCAACTGTTACATTGGCAGACTCATCAATAATCTGCATAATCTGACCGTCTTGATTTTCAAAATGGGTACGAAGACTTTCATGCCTTTTAATAAGATTGTTTATTGCATTTTGAAGCCTGTCAATATCAAGTTCTTCAACTTTGAATATATAAGGTATATTGTAAAGAGTTGAGTCGCTGTTCATGCTCTGTGCTGTGTAAACTCGCATTTGAGCGGGTGTTGCAGTGATAACATTGCCATATTCAACTTTTGCTGTTTCAACATCATTTTTATTCAGTTCTTTTGCAAGATCCTGAATGGTTTCACAATCAAAAATAGTTTTAATCTGAACTATATAACCTCTTGATTCAAGCTGACTTATGAGCTCAATTGCCTTAAGGCTATCACCGCCGATATCGAAGAAGTTGTCTAGCGTACTGACTTTCCCACATCCGAGAACCGCTTTTACGGAATCAACAAGTACACTTTCATTTTTTGTTTCAGGAGCAATATATTCAACTGCTGTTTCAATTTTTTCAAGGTCAATTTCAGGCAAAGTCTTTCTGCTGATTTTACCGCTTGAAGTTAAGGGCATTTCATCAAGGTGAGTAAAAATATGAGGAAGCATATATTTGGGCAATTTGGCGCCGATCTGACCGCGGATTTCCTGTGCAGACTTTTCTTCTCCAGTGTAGAAAGCGCAGATAAGCTGTCTGCCCTCGCTGTTCTTGCGAACGACTACTACAGACATATTTATACCGTCAACGCTTGAAATAGCATTTTCAATTTCGCCGAGTTCAATGCGGAGTCCTCTGATTTTTACCTGAAAATCGTTTCTGCCGACATACGCAATGTTTCCGTCCTCACGCCAATAAGCAAGGTCGCCGGTTTTATAGAGTTTGCCTTTGCCAAACGGGTTATCAATAAACTTTTCTGCTGTCAGTTCGGGGCGGTTAAGATAGCCTGCACCAACGCCGTCACCGGCAATACAAAGTTCACCCGTGACACCGATTGGAACGATGTTTAAGAATTTATCTACTATATAAATTTGCGTGTTAGCCATTGGTTTCCCGATAGTGAGTTTCATAAGCTTACCTTTCTGTTCCTGCAGTTTCTTTGTTAAAGATATAAACTTTTGAAGATCCGTAAACATTAATAATTTGTATAAGTTGCACCAATTGTAGTTTCAGTAGGACCATATCCATTACGCAAGGATTCAACACCGATTTTTTCGATTATAAGGTCATATAACTCATCAGTAAATACTTCGCCTCCAACAATTAACGAGCGTATCTTTTTTAAAAAATCAGCCGTTTTACTCTGCTTTATATATGACATAAGCTTTGTTGGAGTAGAGAAGAACATAACATTTTCTTCGCTTTCAAACATTTTTTCAAACTCCTGCTGATTATAGATTTGTTCATTTGATGCAAGAATCACTTTCTTTCCCAATGAAGCAGATAGTAAAGCATCCTGCATAAACGCGTCAAAAGTTGCGATTGTAACGCAAATAACTGTTTCGACATCTTTCCAAAATTCTTTGTTTGAATGCAAGAAGTTAAGAAGATTTTGTTGTGTCAATGCGGTAACTTTGGGGTTGCCTGTGCTTCCTGAAGTATGTAATGCACAAAAAAGGTCACTCGGCTCAACATGGATGTTGGGATTATCTGTTTTTGTTGATGTAATGTAATCATCAAGATTGCTTTCGTTGATTATGAAGGTTGCCCCGCTTTCACTAATCAAATAATCGATTCTGTCTTGCGGATATGAAGGGTCTAGCGGCATATATGCCGCACCTGATTTCAAAACTCCGAACATCGAAGGAACAAGATGCGATTCACGGGGAAGAATAATTGCAACAATATCGCCTCTGTCGATACCTTTTTCAACAAGTGAATTCGCAATTCTATTTGCTTCCTCGTTAAGCTCTTTGTATGTTAGTGTTTTATCACAAGCAACCAATGCAATCTTATCCGGATTTGATTCAGCTTGTTCTTCAAAGAGCTGATGAACACATTTATCTATCGGATATTCGGCTGTTGTGTTGTTGAAATCAAAAAGGAGAGTCCTCTTTTCGTCTGCAGATAGTATTTCAAGCTCATAAAGCTTCTTATCGCTGTTTTCAAGTGCATCAAAAAGAATATTGCAGATGTGTTCATGAATCTTCTCGATTTCATGTTCTGAAAATTTTTCTATGAGGTAATCATAGTGGATTCTGAATATGCTTTCGTTGTCACGGTCATCAATATGAATCTGCAAACTCTCAGTCTGCATTCCGCTGTGATACCATGTTGTTTCTATCTCTCCACCAAGTACTTTAGCATTCTGGTAGCTAAGTATTACATCATATAATTTTTCTGAAAAACTATAGTTCTTTCTCAATTCTTCAAGTAAAGTTCCATAGTTATATTTCTGATGACGAAGAACAGAAAAAAGCGAATCCTGAATTGATTCGAGATTATCTGCAAAAGAGCTTTCGTTTGACAATTCAATAAGAACCGGAGCAGTGTTGATAAACATACCCATGGTATTCTGTTCTTTTATGCCAATGCGGTTAAGAACTGCCGTACCGATATAAAACTTTTCTGTATTCATTTTTGTTCTGTTTATATATGTTGCGAGAGCTGCCATAAACAGATTAAATACAGATGTTCTATGTTCAGTTGTAAATTTGTTAATTCTTTGGGTATTATATTTTTTAATTATAAAAGTGCGGCGATTTGCATCATAAGAATGCGATTGCTTTTCTGACAAATAAGTTGCTTCATCGCACTTTCTAAATTGAGAAATGAAATAATCTTTATCCTTTGCATATCTTTTGCTTTCTGAATACAGTTCCTGCGCATATACATAATCTGCAAAAGAATATGCCTCAACTTCTTCACCATGCAGAATTTTGTTAAATTGAGTACCAAGAAGAGAAAGCGTCCATGCGTCAGAAACAAAATGGTGAAGTTTTGCAAGAATCCCTTTTCTGTCAGGCAAAATAACAATTTTTATATCACAAAGAGAGCCGTAAAAATCAAGCGGCTCTTTAGCGTATTTAGAAGCATAGTTGTCAAGTTCTTCTTTTCTACTAAAAGTCAGAACATCTATTTCCTGCGTCGTATACTCTTCTATATATTGATGAGGTTGTCCGTTTTCTTCCAACACCCTAACTCTCAAAGCATCGTTTAGCCTATAAATCTCATTGACAGCTCTCGTCATTTCTTCAACAGACTTATCGGTTTTAATAAGCATGCTACCGCAGACAACGGATATAGATCCACCTGCATATTTCTCCATATCATAGATTAACTTTTGAGGATTAGTTAGCTTCATATCATTTTCCCTCTTCATACAAATACTATTATCAAAAAGCGTACCTTTTGACACTCAAGCCTATAACCGAATTATACTAATAATGTATAATATAGTCAATAGTCTTATTGCGAAAAAAGATGATTTTTGCGGCAAAGTTAACAACGATTATTTTCAATAATGAATTATCAAGAAGTATCCTTTTGATACTCATTTTTTCTTTGTAAGGTTATATTCCCGCAGTCGTCTGTAAAAGGTCGATTTGCTCATATTGCATTTTTGGATTGCTTCATCAAGAGTGATTTCCTGCTTTTCGAATTCTTGCACAATCAGAGAAAAATCCGTCGGCGGCTGAATTATCGGTCTGCCGAACTTCACGCCTTTCAGTTTTGCGGCGGCAATGCCTTCGGCTTGCCGTTTTCATATATTTTCCCGCTCGTTTTGTGCAACAAACGATAGTATCTGAAGCACCAAATCCGAAATGAATGTTCCGAGTAAATCCTTGTATGTGCTTGTATCAAGAATCGGCATATCAATCACGCAAATATCAATTCCGATATCCTTTGTAAGAAATCGCCATTGATTTTGAATTTCTTCATAGTTTCTGCCCAGGCGGTCTATGCTCAGAATATAGAGCAAATCGCCGGGCTTTAATTTTTTCAATAGCTTCTTGTATTTCGGGCGTTCAAAATTCTTTCCCGACTGTTTGTCAATATAAATATTTTTCGGCGGTATCTACTTGTTTTGCATTGCAAGAACTTGTCTATCCTCGTTCTGATCTGTGCTTGATACACGAATATATCCGTATGTATTGCCCAATGTTTTATCACCTCATATTAATTTCGCTTCCTTTTCATCCACACAATATCATACCCCATGACATCAGCCAATTCGACTGCTTCGGAATATCGCAAAGAGCCACGGCGGAGCTTGCCCGAAAAGTTCGGTACGCTGTTGCTCCAACCGTATTCATCCGCAAGCATTTCAACAAGTTCTCTCATCGTCAAGCCTTCACGGACTATGTAAGATTTGAGTTCATTTCGTATATCCATTAAATCATCCTTTCAGTTTTCTTTTTATGATGCACCGTTCAATATTGGCGCTGTTCATATTCGTTGTTTTGTGTGATTGTTTACGGTTTGGTGAAATGTTTAATTATGCCGTGAACAGTGTTCGCTCTCGGGTGTATCGCTGTTTTGTATGGATTTAAATATCAAAACATTGATTTGTTCGCTGTTTTCACATCGTTTGAAAATTACCTGCGTTTTTGCCGTTCTCCCTGAAAGCCGTTCCTGCCCCCGGTTTTTCAACGGCGTTTTGTTCCTCTTGGCACGCTCTCTATGGTCATCGCCTGCTTCCCCGAAAAACATATCACTTTCAGACGGTCATTCAATTGTACTGTTTCGTTACCCGGTGATCATATTTTAGCGAAAAATTTCATTGTTTCCCGTATTTCCAAGAGGATGGAAATATATATTTTTTACAATTCACCAACACCGTGATAAAAACTCTCTCAACGTGATATTGAAACTTGAGTTGTAATGTGTCACAATATATTCATAAAGGGCGCACTTTCAATTATGAAAGAGAGGTTTTATTATGAAACTGAATATAGGTGAAACCATAAAAAGATTAAGAAAAGAAAAAGAGATTACACAGGAAGAATTTGCAGAGGTTCTTGGTGTATCGTGTCAGTCTGTGTCCCGTTGGGAAAACAATTTGTGTTATCCCGATATTGAGCTTATACCTATCATTGCATCTTTTTTCAGCATATCAACTGATAAGCTTATGGGCATTGATGAGATAACGGAGAAAGAAAACATTGAAAAATATCTTGAACGCTTTCAGCTTGCAATCAATAAGGGTAAGCTTAACGAGTGTATAGCAATTGCCCGTGAAGGTGTAAAAGAATATCCGAACAGTTATGTTCTTCTTGACAAGCTGATGTATGCTCTATTTGCTTCGGGCGACGATGACGGCAATATCCCCGAATGGAAAGAAAATATGGAAAAGTATGATGCCGAAATAACGGCGTTGGGCGAAAGAATAATGAAATACTGTCCCGACCTGAATATCCGCATTAATGCAACGGCAAGACTTGCTTTTAACCATTGTTTGCACGGCAGAAAAGAAATCGGTAAAAGGATTTTTGAAACCTTACCGTCAATGGAACTTTGCCAAGAAAAGCAGATTTGGTGGGCGTTAGAAAAAGATGAAAAATTACCGTTTTTGCATAAAGCAATTAAAGACAGCTATGAATTATTAAACACTTTTATATGGCTTTTGGCGGATGCGGATGTTGTCGATGTTGAAACCGAGTTTATTGCTTTAAAAAAGCTTTTTGAGCTGGAAAAGCTTATACTTGACGGCAACCGTCCTAATAATAATTGGGGTACAGTGTGGCTTGACTTTGATATAGCCAAAAGATATGCACTTATGGGTGATTATGATAATATGTATAAGCACCTGCGTTCGGCTGCTGATGAAGCAAAGGCTTTTGACAACAGACCCGATGAGCAGAAATACACAGCTGTTTTGGTTGGTGAAATAACTGAAAGAAAACTTGATTTTGAAACGTCAGACACTCGACCTCTTTGCGAAATACTCCGTGACAAATGGCTGATTCACGATGAATTTGATTCAGTGCGTGAGACCGATAATTTTAAAGAAATCGTAAAAATGCTTTAAATCTTGTAACTGCTCTCCTTGTGAGGGCAGTTTTTTCATTCAACAGCTATAAATTTAGCTGTAAATTTTAAAAAATGCTTAAAAAATATCTTGAAGTACCACAAAGCGGACATGAAAAGGTGTAAAATATGAGCGAAGGAGGGAAACTATGTATCTGAAATTAACCATACAAGAACGATTAAAGGATTTGAGAATTGAGCGCAAACTGACTCTCGAACAGCTTGCCGAGCAAACAGGCATATCAAAATCCGCACTCGGCAAATATGAAACAGAAGAATACAAGGATATGAGTCCGTTCAACCTTGCTACACTTGCAAATTTCTACGGTGTTTCAACCGATTATCTGCTCGGTCTGACTGAACAAAAAAATCACCCGAATGCAGACATCAATAATCTGCATCTGGGTGATGATATGATTGATTTGCTCGAAAGCGGTAAAATTAACACAAGGCTGCTTTGTGAAATTGCAACCCACGAGGATTTCAGAAGATTTCTGACCGATATTGAAATCTATGTTGACCGTATTGCCGATATGAGAATAAACGATTTGAATGCCGTTCTCGGTGTTGTGCGGAATGCGGCAATGGAGAGGTGTCCCGATGAAAACGATTTATATGTCCGCACATTGGAGCTTGCACAGGTTGATGAAGATGAATATTTCAGCCATGTGATACATAAAGACCTTGACCGTATTATCAGCACAATCCGTGAAAATCATAAAACCGACAGAACAACAGCAGACACAACCTCGCCTGCGGCTGATGCACAAAGGCAGTTGCAGGATGCGTTGAGTTTTGAAGGCAGCGACGAAGAAAAGAAAGTCAGAATGTATCTCAACACGCTCGGCATCGACTACGATTCGTTGACAAAAGAGGAACTTGTGACGCAAATCAATATCCTCAAAAAATCAAAGCATATGAAAAGTCCATATAGTCAAAGGGGAAAAGCTAAAAAGAGGCGAAAATGACAAAATCAGGCAACACCACAACGGATATTGCCTGCTGAATTATTACCCCATATCGGATAGAGTAGTATAATCCGTGCTGTTGCGAAGATAATCCTTCATTCTTCCGCTTAACAGCAATTTCACATAACTCATGGGGTCGTTGTAAATCAGATAATCAAGTTCCGATGTCTCATACATATTGTTAGCATATTCGTTCTCAACGGCAACGCAATCGATTGATACTATCGAGCCTTCGACCAGTTTTACTTCAACACAAGCGGTGTCAATGTTGAACTCACAAGACATAATTTGATTTTTCATAGCAGAAAACCTTCCTTATTTTCAAAATGATAAGCAATCCTGTTTGGCGCATGCCGCACTTTGTAGTTTCTGCTATGCTGTCTTATCGGAAATCATCAGGACGTCGTCCCCTACGATTTAATTTAAACTTTTCTGTTATACCATAAACAATATTTTACTTTTAGCAACTACCGGACAACCCCTCCGTCCTACGGACAGCTCCCTTTACACATGGGAGCCTTTAAAGTGCGTAAATTCAGCATTTGTCGGCAAAACGCGGCAAAGTTCTGCCATACAAATAAACAGCCTGCGGCACACCTCATCCGTCTCGCAAGCTCGACATCTTCTCCTCAAGGAGAAGGCGAATTTAACTGTCTGTTCGACGGTTTTTGGGCAGAAACGAGCCTATACAACCCTGAAATAAATCTGCTGTTCAACCGACAAAAAGCGCCCCGAATCGCTTCGGAGCGCCTGAGATCAATTGAGCACGGGAATAAATGCGTTATGGATGGCTTCGACCGCTCTGTCGCCGTCCTCGACGTCGATGAGCACCGAGATTTTTATCTCGCTGGTAGCTATCATCTGAATGTTGATATCCGCCTCAAAGAGCGCCTCAAACATCTTGGCGGCGATGCCGGGGTGGGATTCCATGCCCGCGCCGACGACGGAGACCTTCGCTACGCTCTCGTCGCAGTTTATCTCAAGGCCGCTGAGCAGCTCGAGCGACTTGAGCACGGCGATCGCTTCGTCACGGTGAGCCTTGGTGGTGGTGAATGCGATATCCTTGGTGTCGCCTCTGCCGACGGACTGGAGAATTATATCAATATTAATATCCTTTGCGGCGAGCTTGCCGAATATTTTATAAGCAATGCCGGGCACATTTGGCACGCCGATTATGGATATCCTTGCGACATCCGTATCTTTAGTAACACCTCTTACGAGCATTTTTTCCATGGAAGCAACCTCCTTGACTATAGTTCCGGGCGCACGCACAAGGCTTGAGAGCACCTCGACTTTAACATTGTATTTCTTTGCCATCTCGACCGAGCGGTTGTTGAGCACCTGAGCGCCGAGCGTCGCCAGCTCGAGCATCTCGTCATAGGTGATCTCGCTGAGCTTCTTTGCGCCCTTGACCTTCCTCGGGTCGGCGGTGTAAACGCCCTCAACGTCGGTGAAGATCTGGCAGCGATCGGCGTGCATCGCGGCGGCTATCGCCACGGCGCTGGTATCCGAGCCGCCCCTGCCGAGGGTGGTTATATCGTCATAGCGGTTGATGCCCTGGAAGCCCGCGACGACAACGATATTCTTCTTTGCGATCTCCATTTCGATCCTCTCGGTGCGGACCTTTTTGATCCTGGCGCTGCCGTAGACGGAATTGGTGGTGAAGCCCGCCTGCCAACCGAGCAGGGAGCAGACAGGGAAGCCGAGGCTTTCGATAGCCATTGCAAGCAGCGAAATAGAGATCTGCTCGCCCGCGGAGAGGAGCATATCCATCTCTCTTTTTGAAGCCTTGGGATTTATCTCGGCGGCCTTTTCAATGAGGTCATCGGTCGTATCGCCCTGAGCGGAGACTACAACGACCACATCGTTGCCCTGCTTATAAGTATCCGTCACTATCCTTGCGACATTCATCACTCTCTCGGCGTTGGCAACGGAGCTGCCGCCGAATTTCTGCACAATTAAAGACATATAGTACCTCCGTTATTCGGAATCAATAATCGGTTATTCTGATGACCGACTTCACATCGGCTCCGAGGCGGCCGAGCTTGCTCTCGAAGTCGCCCTCGCGTATAGCATCGGTCACAAAGGCGATCTCGCCGTCCGGCGCGTTGCTGCGGGTAAGCATATCAATGTCGCCGAATTCCCTGCCCGCTCGTGCTATCGTCTCGGCGGCGTTGTCGGTGAGAAGTCTGACATAAAACGGAATGACATTGTCAAGCCTGTCTGCCACATAGCCGGGCTCGCCATCCTGCCAACCGAAGAATTTCTTGCGCTCCATATGCTTGGCGCAGTCGATAACGTCGGCAACGACGGCACTTGCGGTCGGCATCTTACCGGCGCCCTTGCCGTAGAATACGACGTCGCCTATTGCGTCGCCGCGGACAAGAATGGCGTTAAAAACATCGTCCACGGTGGCAAGCTGGCTGTGCGCCCGCACGAATGCGGGAGAGACCATGACGGATACTCTGCCGTCCTTAAGCAGCTTTGCCCTCGCAATGAGCTTGATGACTCCGCCCCATGAGCGGGCGTATTCAACGTCGGCGAGGTCTATCTTACGGATTCCCTCGGTGTAGACCGACTCGGGGTAGACGTGCTTGCCGAAGGATAGAGCCGCCAGGATGCATATCTTGCGGCAGGCGTCGATGCCGTCGACATCGGCGGAGGGGTCGCGCTCGGCGTAACCGTTCCTCTGCGCCAAAAACAGCGCATCGTCAAAGGTCATCCCGTCACTAATCATTTTAGTAAGAATGAAGTTAGTTGTTCCGTTGAGTATGCCTGCGATCTCATTTATATCATTTGCGGCGAGGCACTGACTTATCGGCCTGATGATGGGAATTCCGCCGCCAACGCTCGCCTCAAAGAGGAAGTTGACATTCTTTTCGTCGGCGAGCTTCAGCAGCTCGCAGCCCTTGACCGCGACAAGCTCCTTGTTGGAGGTCACAACGCTCTTGCCCGCCTTGAGGCACGCCATGACATATTCATAAGCCGGGTGAAGCCCGCCCATGGTCTCGACGACTATCTTAACCTCATCGTCCTCAAGGATCTTTGCAAAGTCGGTGATTACCAGCTTCTCATAAGGGTCGCCGGGGAATTCGCGGCGGTCGAGGATATATTTCAGCTCAAGCTCGCTCTGCATACTTTTTTTGACTATATGCTCGTGGTTCTTAGCGAGCAGCTCGGCAACGCCGGAGCCGACAACGCCGTAGCCCATGATGGCAACATACATTCGGAATCGCTTCCTTCCTTTTTAAGTGATCCCCCGTCAGCCGCTCGGCGGCGCGGGTAAGACCCGAATATTTAAAGAAATATAGCGTTATAGTAACATATTTTTTCATAATAATAAAGGGGGTAATCAAAAGTTTATGAAGTTTTTCGTAATTTAATTCGTAAGTAATTGCCTTTTTGTGAAAAATGGTGTAGAATGGGCTCGTTCACAGAAAATACAGGAGGTGTATTCATTTGTCAACCATCGAAAAGAGAAGAGCCACGCTCATAAATCTCGTCTATTATTCATTGCTGATAGCTGCGTATTATCTGTTTCTGAAATACGCATTCTGGATAGTCGCGCCGTTTATCTTCGCCTTTGCGGTCGCAATGTTCCTGCAAAAGCCGATACGCAAGATAAATAAAAAGACCAAGATAAAGAAGGGCATAATCGGCTTTGTCGCGGTCATACTCATCTTCGCCATCCTCGCCAGCCTGCTCGTGCTCGTCGGCTATCGGATAGGCGTTGAATTCAAAGGCTTTGCCGATTATATAATGCATAAGCTCGAGGACTTCCCGAACCTTATCCGCTCGGCGGAGGCGTGGGTCAATAATGCGGTCAGCTTCCTGCCCGATGCCATAGAGAAAACGATAACCGACGCAGTCAGTGACTTCACCGATAAGCTCCTGCTCGCCACCAAGGAGGACTCCGACATCCAGCAGGGTCTCTCCGGCGGCTTCTCGGGCATAGACCTCTCGGTGCTCAAAACCCCGCTCGGCGGCCTGCTCTCCACGGCGAAGCAGATACCCGCCGCTCTTACTGCGGCGCTCATCGGCCTCATCGCCTGCTTCTTCATCACCTGCGATTACGATAATTTCACCTCGATGATAAAGCGCAATGTCTCCGAGAAGCACGAGCACGCCCTCGTCAGGACGAAGCACCTGCTCATAGATATCCTCGGCAAAATGTGCAAATCCTACCTCACCATAATGTTCGTCACCTTCTGCGAGGTCTCGATAGGGCTTAATATATTGAAGCTCATCGGCGTATACACGGGCGGATATATCCTCGTCATAGCGATATGCACAGCCCTTGTCGATATCCTGCCCGTATTCGGCACAGGCACGGTGATGATACCGTGGGCAGTGGTCAGCCTCTTCACGGGTAAGACAGGCCTCGGCATAGGCCTGCTGGTCATCTACGGCATAATCACGGTCATCCGTCAGATACTCGAGCCGAGGCTCGTTGCAATGAACGTCGACATGCCCCCGATACTCACCCTTGCGGGCATGTATATCGGCCTGCAGCTCTTCGGCGTGGTAGGCATGTTCATGGTGCCCATCACATTCGTGCTCATCAAGGCGCTCAACAGCGAGGGCATAATCCACCTCTACGGCAGGGAGAAGCCCGCCGAGGAGGAGGAAACGCCCGCCGAAAATGCCGAGAAAGTCGAAACCGAGTAAAAAAAGCACAAGAAAAGTGCATTTCAGCAGTAATTTTTATAAAAAACACCAAAAAAATTATTGAAATGGCATAACTTTTGTGCTACAATTACTTCAATACGGTATTAAATACTGGATTTAAACTTGTTCCCGTGCGCATCGCCGACGGGTTTACATTAAGGAGGAAGTTTTTTTGAAAGCCTATAATGCCAAAGACATCAGAAACATCGCCATTGCCGGCCACAGCGGCAGAGGCAAGACCACCCTCGCCGAAGCAATGCTCTTCCTTGCAAAGGCTACCGACAGACTCGGCAGAGTTGCCGACGGCAACACCGTGCTTGACTTCGACGCAGAGGAAAAGAGACGCAAGGTCACAATAGCCACCGCCATGGCGGCTTTTGATTGGAATAACACCAAGATCAACCTGCTTGACACTCCGGGTCTTTTCGACTTCGCGGGCGGCGTGAGCGAGGGTATGCGTGCAGCCGAAAGCGCACTCATCGTCCTTGCAGCCGGCTCCGGCGTGGACGTCGGCGCAGAGAAGGCTTACAAAGCCGCTTCCGAGAGGAAGATAGCAAAGCTCTTCGCGGTCACCCGCTGCGACGCCGAGAACACCGACTTCTACAAGACCTTTGACGCTCTTAAAGAGGAATACGGCGCTCCCGTATGCCCCGTCGTCGTTCCCTATATGGAGGGCGACGCAGTCAAGGGCTATGTCGATTTCTCGACAGGCAAGGCTTACGCTTACAACGGCGGCAAGGCAAGCGAGATCGCTATGCCCGCCGACGACAGAATAGAAGAAATGAAAGAGGTCTTTAACGAGGCAGTTGCCTCCGCCGACGAGGAGCTTATGGAGAAGTTCTTCGAGGGCGAGGCTCTCACCACCGAGGAGATCGCAAAGGGTCTCAAGGCAGGCATCATCGCGGGCGACATCTACCCCGTATACGCTTGCTCCGGCTACACCACCGACGGTGTCGACCTGCTCCTCAACGGCATTGTCAGCGCCGCTCCCGACGCCGCAAGCTGCGCGGGCGAAGGCGATATCAAGTGCGACGAAAACGGCGCTCTTGCGGCTATCTGCTTCAAGACCGTTGCCGACCCGTTCGTCGGTAAGATGTCCTTCTTCAAGGTCGTCTCCGGCAAGATAACCTCCGACACTCCCGCTTACAACGCCCGCACAGGCGAGAGCGAGAGAATGGGTAAGATAATCACCCTCAAAGGCGCTAAGCAGGAGGATTCCGCTTGCATCCCCGCCGGTGATATCGGCGTTGTCACCAAGCTCTCCGGCTTCAAGACCGGCGACACCCTCTGCGCCCCCAAGGCTGATATAGAGCTTGCAGGCGTCAACTTCCCGAAGCCCTGCCTTCCCATGGCCGTCAAGGCTCGCAAGAAGGGCGAGGAGGACAAGATCGCTGCCGGCCTCAACAGACTTGCGGAAGAGGATCTTACCATATCCTACACCACCAACCCCGAGACCAAGGAGCAGATCCTTTCGGGTCTCGGCGAGCAGCATCTTGACTCGGTAGTTACCAAGCTCAAGAATAAATTCGGCGTTGAGGTCGACCTCTCCGTTCCCAAGGTCGCATACAGAGAAACCGTCAGCAAGACCTCCTATGTCCAGGGCAGACATAAGAAGCAGTCCGGCGGCAGCGGCCAGTTCGGCGATGTTTGGATCAGATTTGAGCATATCGACGGCGACGGCTTCGAGTTTGCCGAGGAAGTTGTCGGCGGCTCCGTTCCCAAGAACTTCTTCCCCGCAGTCGAAAAGGGTCTGCGCGAAGCGATCCTCAAGGGTCCCCTTGCCGGTTATCCCGTTGTCGGTCTGAAGGCAACCCTCTGCGACGGTTCGTCCCACCCCGTTGACTCCAACGAAATGGCGTTCAAGACCGCCGCAAAGATCGCTTACAAGAACGGTATGCCCCTTGCGAATCCCAAGCTCCTTGAGCCCTACGGCTCACTGAAGGCTTATATGCCCGGCGACAACCTCGGCGATATCATGGGCGATATCACCAAGAGGCGCGGCCGCGTGCTCGGCATGGGTCCCTGCGAGGATGACCCCAAGATGCAGGAGCTCGTCGCCGAAGTTCCTATGGCTGAGATGGGCGATTTCGCCACCGTGCTCCGCTCCGTCACCGCCGGCAGAGGCTACTTCTCATTCGTATTTGACCACTATGAGGCCGCTCCCGAGAATGTCGCTCAGAAGGTCATTGAGGAAGCTAAGGCCTCCGCAGAGGAAGAATAATTACATAAACCTCACTGTTTTTCTTTCATTAAAACCCCTCTTTGTGCAAACCGGGTGCAGGCAGCTGCATCCGGTTTGTCCTTTTTTGACCGCCGCGATCCGTGTATTGCGAGCGGTCATTTTTCTTTTTTAAATCCGCCCTAAACAGCCGCTTCTCTGCCCCGTTTCGGCAAAGTCAAAATATCCGTTGACATTATATTGCAAAAGATGTATAATATATTTGTAAAAATTCTATTTTTAATGTCAACGCCATATTTGTTCGACACCCTGCTCGGATTCGCGGCTTACTGCATTTTTACAAAAATAAATGCCCTCGTCCGCTCACGAAAGGAGCTTCGGAAGGCTTAAATCATTCGGTTATTTCCGCAAAGCGATCCATATCGCTCTGCAATTTCTCAATGACCGCTCTTTTTCAATAAACGCTCCGTAGAGTCGGATAATTTACGGAAAGAAGGCGAGTATTTTGATAACCTCAGAGCGAGCGACCGAGCTTGCGAGAGAAAACTATGACGATATATTCCGCTTCTGCCTGTCACGTCTCGGCGACGAGTGGGAGGCGGCCGACGCGGCGCAGGAGGTATTCCTGCTGCTGCGGCAGCGGCTCGGCGAGCTGGAGGACTGCAATCTGAGAGGCTGGCTCTTCGCCGTTGCGGATAAAAAAATAAAAGAAGCCCGCCTGAACGCCTCAAGGCGCAAGCGGGAGCTGATATTGGAGGATATCGCCGAATCTCTCCGCAGCGAATCGGGCGAGCTTTGCCCCGCATGCGAGCTGACCCGCCCCCTCGGCGAGAAGGATCGCGAGCTTTTTGAAATGATATATGAGCGGGGCATGAGCCACGCCGATATCAGCCGCGCCCTCGGCGTCTCCGACGGCGCCCTGCGAGTGAGAATATGTAGGCTTAAAGTTAAATTGATGAAAAACATAAATTAATTTTTCACTTGAAAGGAGAAATACGCATGAAAACACACGGCAAACTCTTCTCCAACCTCATAGCTGCGGGCTTTCTGCTGACAGCAGTATTCTTCCTGCTGCGCTGCTTCGACATTATCCACGGGATGCTGCTCGGCTGGGTGATAGCCCCAATCTGGGTCGCCATGCTCGTTCTCGCGGTGATACTGCTCATCGGGCGAGCGGCGAAGCTCGGCTTGGCGCTTCGACTGCTGCCGTTCGGGGCGGCTCTCATCCTGGCTCTCGCGTTCATCCTCAACAATGCCCTTGACCTGCTCGCCGTGAACGCATATTGGTATACGATGAGCGGTATTTCCTTCGTCGCCGCAGCAGTGATACTTCTCTGTTCGCTGAAAGCAAAATAACACAAAGCCCGGTCGCTCCTTCATCGGAACGGCCGGGTCATCTTATTTGATATCAAATTCATTCCACGGGTATTCCTCCGTCGGCGGCAGAGCGGAGAAGCTCATTCTCTCGCCGCTTATCGGATGGGTGAATTCAAGCCCGCAGGCAAAAAGCGCAAGCCGGCCCGAGCCTCCGCCGTATCGCCCGTCCCCGACGAGCGGCAGCCGTCTGCTCGCAAACTGCACCCTTATCTGATGAGTTCTGCCCGTGAGCAGAGAGACCTCTATGAGCGCCTTGCCCCCGCTCTCGGCAGCCACACAGTAGTCGAGCGCCGCTTCACGCACACCCTTACGCATACGCTTGACGACGAAGGTCTTGTTCTTTTGCTTGTCACGGAAGAGAAGATCCGTCAGCGTGCCGCTTGCCTCGGCAGGAACGCCGTTCGTCACGGCATAGTAGCGCTTTTTCAGCCCGTGGCTCTGCACCTCGGCGCTGAGCGCCGCAGCGGAGCGGCTGTCCTTGGCGTAGACCATCAGCCCGCCCGTCTCACGGTCAAGCCGATGCACGGGGTAGGCTTTCGCCTTTTCGCCGTTCTCGGCAAAGTGCCTGTCGAGCAGCGAAAGCATACTCTCGCCCTCGCCCGCCTGGCTGAGCAGCCCCGCAGGCTTCAGGCAGACCGCTATGCAGGGATCCTCAAATATAATTGCCGCCGAGTCTTGCACGCCTCTCGCTCCTCCTGAGTGAATATCTCACATTATCCACGACCAGCCAGAGCTGACCCGCAAGGTGCTCGGGGTCCTCCCTCATGCCCGTCCTGAACCATTCGGATATCATGCCGAAGAGCGCATACTCATAAAACGAAGCGATGAACTCGATATCCTCGTCGGGCACATTCATCCCCGAGGCCATCACCTGCACAAAGTCGACGACTATGTACTTACAGGATTTATACATATAGTTCTCAAAATAATCGTAGCTGCGTGAGGAGCAGATATTGTTGATTATCTTCTTGTGAGAATAGGCGACCTCGGCGACCTTCATAAATGCCGCAAGCCATGAGCCGCCGCCCTGATGGGTCTTGATGATATCGGTCATCTCACGCTTGAATATCTCCTCAAGCAGGTCGTAAATATCGCTGTAGTAGTAATAAAAAGTGTTGCGGTTGATGCCGCAGGTCTCGACGATATCCTTGATGGTTATCTTGTCGAACGGCTTCTTCTCGAGCAGCTCAACGAAAGTGTCGGATATCATTTTTTTAGTATCTTTCTGCATGATTTGCCCCCGTTTTTATTCTTTTTTTGTCCCCCATTCGGGCGCCTGAATGCGCCCGTCGGTAATACCACCGTATTTACCCTTTTTGTATTATAGCATATTTCTGATATTTTTTCAATAGAATAAACCTTTGTTTGACTTTTTGGCACAAAATCGCCTGCGGTTTTTGTGCAGATTGCCGAGAATCGTTTTTATGCAACATCCCTATTACATTTTTTGTTCATTTGTGGTAAAATTAAACGGAAGAAATGAGGTGATTACGTGCTTTACGATACGGGTGATACCGTCGTTTACGGCAGCAGCGTATGCAGCATATCAGGAATAAAAGAAATGCGCTTCGGTACAGATATAAAGCAATATTATATCCTTAAACCGATTTTTGAGCCTCAATCAACGGTATATCATCCCGTTGACGGCGATCCGGCGAAGCTGCGCCCGCCGATAAGTGCCGATGAAGCGCGTCGAATAGTTACTGCTCCGCCCATGCCCGATTGGGAGAGCGACGACCGCTTGCGACGGGAGGAATTCTTTCGCATTTTACACAGCGGGAGCTGCGCCGAGGTGGTCTCGATGGTCAAACTCATCTGCCGCCGTAAGCGTGAGGTCAAAAAGCTACGAGCCGCTGACGAACGCTCGTTAAGCGACGGCAAAGGGCTTGTCGCCGGGGAGCTTGCCTATGCTCTCGGCATAACAAAAGACGAAGCGATAAAAGCCATAACCGACTGAAATGATGAGCATTACATAAACCGCGCGAATTAAAAGCGGCGGTACGGCGTTGTTACGATTCGTCACATTCCACAAAAACCGCACTTGAAATTTTACGCTTGCACCGTGTTACTTTTTCATCTTGAAAAAGACTGTATATACATAAGGCGAAGAACGGTAATCTATCCGTCAAACAAGTGAAAAAGCATCCGCACATCAAAGCGCGGATGCTTGATTTTTTATTCGTGATTTTTTACGAGATCCTTGAAGTGCTTGCCCTTATGCTCAAAATCCTTGTAGACGTTGTAGCTCGAGGCCGCCGGGGACATCAGGCAGGTCATGCCCTGCTTGGTGCAGCGGAAGGCGGCGTCCACCGCCTGCTCCATATCCTCGACGATGATTATATTTTTGCGGCAGCCGTGCTCCCGCATCTCGGCGCACAGGCGGCAGCCCGTGTCGGGCAGGCCGATGAGGTTGCTCACGGCGCTCCCCTCAAGGAAGCTGACGAAGCCCGAGTAATCAATTCCCCTGTCCATGCCGCCGAAGATGAGCGTGTCCACATCTCCGAGGGCTTCAACGGCGCACTGCACCGCCTGCGGAATCGTAGCGATCGAGTCGTTGACGAATTTGATGCCGCCGTATTCGCCGACCGGCTCCATGCGGTTCTCAATGCCGCCGAAATCCTTTATCGCCGAGACGATGGCTTCATCGCCGATGCCGAGGCACCTTGCGGCGGCTGCGGCAAGGCAGACATTCTGTTTGTTGTGCCTACCCCTAAGTCTGTCGTTGGAGGCGGCCGCGGCGAGAATTTCGCCGTCCTCAGCCCCTCCGTCGGAGCAGACCTTGATGACGGTCGGTATAACGAGCGAGAAGTCAAAATATTTATCGAGATCCTGCTGAGCGTTGCAGATGAAATAATCGCAGCCGACCTGGTGGCGGATTATATTCATCTTTGCGGCGACATAGCCCTCAAAGCCGTTGTAGTGGTCAAGGTGCTCGGGATAAATATTAGTCATAACCGCCACATGGGGCGAGGCGGTCGTGAACTCAAGCTGATGCGACGACATCTCAATGACCGCTATCTCCGGTTCGCCGCTCTCGAGCCTGTCGAGCACGGGAATGCCGATATTGCCGATGAGGCAGGCGGTCTTGCCCGACTTTTTGACCATCTGATAAATGAGAGTCGAGGTGGTCGTCTTGCCCTTGGTGCCCGTCACGCCGACGCAGGTGCACTGCGAGAAGCGCAGGAAAAGATCCGTCTGGCAGGTGACCTCCACGCCCTCGGGCACGGTCACGTCACGGAACGAAATGCCCGGAGTTTTGATAACGAGGTCGTAATCCTTCATCGCGTCGAAGTAGCAGTCGCCGCCGTAGAGGGTCACGTTGCTGTCATGCAGGTCGATATCGCGCCTGTCGCCTATGCCCAGATGCTTATCGGGCAGGTGGCGGCGGATCATATCGTAGGTCGAGCGCCCCTCCCTGCCGAAGCCGAGGATGAGCACGCGCCTCTCTCTGAGATATTCAATCAATTGCCGAAACATATTTATACATCTCCCTGACCGCCGGCAGGAATTCGCTGCCGACTGAGTTAACTTCGTTATATTCGCCGAAAAGCGCCCGCAGCTCGCAACTCGTGACGGGTGTGCGGCGTTTTTCGTATTCCGCAAGCAGATAAGGCTTCTCCCCGCCGCCGAAGCGCCGCAAAGTCAGCTCCAGCATGGCGCAGACCTCCCGAGCCGTGCCGACGCATTCAAAGGGCTTGACTCCCGAGAAGCCGCAAAGCCCCTCAAAGTCGACGAGCAGGTCTGCCTTGTCGAGCATATCGCAGCCGAACGCCTCTATCAGCTCCCCGCGCTCCACAAAGGGCGAGAGCATTATGAAAACAAAGAGGCACTTGGCGCAGTTGCAGCACCATACATTTTTTTTGCTGCCCGCGTTGCAGGAGCGGAAAACCTTGAGATATTGCGGGCAGGCGGCGAATTTCTTGGCTATCTGAGCCTCGTTGAACGGGCGCAGCAGGCTGAAATACCGTATCGGCAACCCGAAATACCCGTCGGAGAAATCCCTGAAATCCTTCTCGAATTCATAAGATTTGGAGTATTGATGATTGACCCCCGTGCCGCCGATGTTGGCTTCATTCGCGCTCGATTCATTGGAGAGGGCAATATTCTCCGCCCCGATGAGATACGCGCAGTAGTAACTAAGGAAGGCGACTATCGCCGAGAACGGCGTGTGACCGTTCAGGTAGCCCCTGCGGTTAAGCTCCAACAAATTCGGGTCGATGGTGCGGTAGGTTTTTATTATCCTGCTCTCGTCATAGCCCGCCGCAAGCACGCACTGAGTCCTTGCCGGCTGGTCATTGACGGTGAAGAACATATTTTTGTTGCGGAAGCCCGAGAGCAATTCGGTGGTAACGGCGCTGTCTTTACCGCCGCCGACGGGTATGATATTCAGCCCCGCCGAGACGAAGTCACCGCCGCCGGGGAGCGCCTCGCCCTCGCAAACTATATTTACGAACGAATCAAGCTCGGTCGTGATGCCGTTGCGGTAAAAGAATTCGCCGAGCCCGCTGAACCAGAGCTTTTTGAACCAAAGGACGTCCGCGCCGCCGAGGCTGCCGCAGAGCACGCGCACCGTCGGCGGGCAAGCGGCTTTCCAATAGCTGACCGCCTCCACCATGCCGAGGCAGAAGGCTATCCGCCGCGCGGCGGGCGAATCAAAGGCGTTTATGATATTCAGATTATCCGTTTTTATCCGAGTGGTCGGTGTAAAGACCGTGTCGCCGAGCGAGAAGCGAAAGCCGAGAGTTATCTCGCCCTCTTTGCCGGTGAGAGAGAAGCTCTCATAGAGAAATTCGGGGTTCTCTTTCCTCAGCGATTCAAAATCAGCCATTTGGTGACCTCCAAAAATAACCTTTGACTATATTATATCAAATCGGCGGGCGGTATTCAAGTGGTCGGCGGGCAAATCAAACTATGTTTATCGGTGTTCGCCCGCGCAGGCGCGCAAAAAAACAGGTCTGCCGTGTGACAGACCTGCCCAAAAATGCTTTTTGATTAGAAGCCGAACTTTCCTTCAAGCCATGCGGTAACTATCTCCCAGATAGGATTCCAGATTGCGCTGAACTTGGTGAGCAGGTCACCGAGAAAGTCGAAATCGAGAGCCTTGAGGTCAAGATTTGCCAAAGACTTGATGAAAGTAAGAATGAGCTCCTGAATGCCTTCGGTGTTGATATCCATGATTTATCCCCCTTTAATTATTTCTGCTTGCCCGCCGAAGCCGAATGCCCCGACGGATTACGGCAGTTTACGGTCATATTATAACCTATTTTCTGCAATATGTCAAGCCACAACATATTGGGGCTGTGCGGCGAGGTCAATACTGACTACAAGGTCGTCGAGCCATTCGCCCGTCAGATAATTCCTCGGGCGCAGCTCCGCCTTGCCGCCGTGTACCTCGACCTGATAGCCGACCCCCGTGATCTCGGAGGAGAGGAGGCTGGGCACGTCGATGAATGTTACGCCGTCCTTGCTGCCGACGCTGACGGAGTCTATCGGGTTGTGGATATGCCCCGAGAAGTAAAATACGTTTTTGTGGCTTGTGAGGATATTATACACATCTGCGCTCTGCTCGCCTATCGTGCCCTCCGGCCACTCTCTTGCGACCGCACCCTTAAGCGGGAAATGGCAGAATACAAAGGCGGGCTTGCCGCTTGCGTCCGCCTCTGTCAGGCGGGCGTCGAGCCATTCGAGCTGCTCGGGCGAAATATACGCCTGAATGCCCTTATCCGCCTCGGAGCCGAGGACTATGAAGCTGTAGCCGTTGATAACCTTCGAATAATAGGTCTTGTCGAGCTTCTTGCCCGCAAGCAAGCCGGCAAAGAATTTGAATTTCGCGCTGCCCCTGTCATAGCCGTTCTCGGCTGTGAATATCTCGTGATTGCCCATTGCCTCAAGGATATTGCGGGCGTTGCAAAACAGCTTGAGCTGCATGAAAAGGAAGCTGTGCTCGATGAATTGACCGTTCATGGTGTTGTCCCCGAGCAGCACCAGAGCGTCGTTCCTGTGCTGAGCGCCGCTGATATCCATAAGTATCTTCGGGAACTGCTTAAATCTGTCGTTATTGTTGCCCTCCATATGGACGTCCGAGATAACGGCGAACGAGAGGTCGGTATCCTTATAAAGAGGCTCGTAGGTGGGCGGATAAATATTGAATACCGCCGCGATAACAAAGGTCATTATGAGTGATATCAATTCTTTCATGTCGTTCTCCTTTCTGCAATTACACACAGTAATCCTGATAGCGGTCTATTAATGAAACGTCGGCGGTCAGCTCCAAATAGAGGCCGTCCGCGCGGTAATCCTCGACGGTGATAACGCCGTCCTTCCGCAGCGCCGCCGCAGCCGCTCCGTCGGAGTACGGGATCAGCAGCTTCGCTTTTGCCCGTGTCGGCGGCAGAGCCTTTGCCACGGCGTCGAGCAGCTCGTCAAGCCCCTTGCCCTCAAGAGCGGAGATATTCACCGCCCCGGGCAGGCGCATGGCGGCTTCATCCGCCTGCGGCAGGTCGCATTTATTGAATACGGGGATTATCGGCTTGCCTGAGCAGCCCAATTCCTCGAGCAGGTCGTTTGTAACTTTCAAATGCTCGGCGCACTCGGGGTCGGAGGCGTCGCAGACATTCAGTATCACCTTGGCGCAGACTGCCTCCTCAAGCGTCGACTTGAACGCCTCGACGAGGTGATGCGGCAGACGGCGGATAAATCCGACGGTGTCGATGAGCATGACCCGCCTGCCGTCGGGCAGCACCAGCGCGCGTGAGGTCGGGTCGAGGGTCGCAAAGAGCTTATCCTGGGCGAGCACACCCGCCTCGGTCAGGGTATTCATCAGGGTCGATTTGCCGGCGTTGGTGTAGCCGACGATAACTACGGTCTCAACGCCGTCCTTCTCACGCCTTGCCCTCGCAAGGCTGCGGCGCTTCTCAAGGGCGTCGAATTCATCCTCAAGCGCCTTTATCCTCCGCCTTATATGGCGTCGGTCGCTCTCGAGCTTCGTTTCGCCGGGGCCTCTCGTGCCGATGCCGCCGCCGAGCCTTGAGAGCTTGGTGCCCTGACCCATGAGCCTCGGCAGGGAATAGCGCAGCTGTGCCAGCTCCACCTGCAACTTGCCCTCGTTGCTCCTCGCGCGCTCGGCAAAAATATCGAGTATGAGCGTCGTGCGGTCAATGACCCTCACGTCGGTCGCTTTCTCGATATTCCGAAGCTGTGCGGGGGCAAGCTCACTGTCCGCAATGACGAGGTCGACCTCGTTATTTTTGCAGAAATCTCCCAGCTCCTCCAGACGGCCGCTGCCGAGGAAGGTGCCGCTGTCGGGCTTGTCGCGCTTTTGGCTCATCCTGCCGACGACCTCTGCGCCGGCGGTCTCCGCCAATTCCTCAAGCTCATCGAGTGAGATATCGCAATCGTATTCGCCCGTGTCGACGGCTATCAGCACCGCCTTCTCGGGCTCTTGTTTGTTCTCGTAAAATTCCATATGCACAAATTATCAGAGGGCCGCCGCCGAAGCAGCAGCCCTCGCCTTTTCAATTAGTTCTTTTTTATCGAGTCGGCATTTATGATGCTGCCCTCGCCGCTGTAGGTGACGGTGACGCTGTCGCCCCTGTTGAGGATGACCACGCCCTCATCCTTGGAGGCCGCAATAGCGAAATAAGCCTCGTTTGAGTCGAGCTTGATATAATAGTAGCTCTCGCCGCCCATGACCGCAGTCCTGATATCGGCTATAGTGCCGCTTGCGGTGAGCTTTGTGGTGTCGGGCGTTTTGTCCTCATTGGTGCCGGGGGTCACGACGTCGTCGGGGTTGATGTCAACGGTGATGCCCTTCTCCTTGAGGGACTCGATATAGCTTGCAAGGCACTTGCTCAGATCCGTGCCGGTGACGCCCATCTTGTTGTTATTGTAGTTGGCAACGTTGATAAGCGCATACTGCTGGACTATCTGATTCTTGGGATCCTTGAGGGAGAGGAAGTAGGTCGGCTCGCCGCCGATGTTGAGCAGCAGCGGGAAGGTGGCGGTGTAGCCAAGATCCATTACTCGGCCCTCTGCCGCCTGCTGAGCGGAGTATTCCGTACCGCCCGTGACGTTGTAGAAGTCTGCCTCTTTTGTTCTCTGGTTGACAAGGACGAAGCCGATAATCGACTGGTCGGAGGTAACGGAGGTAACGCCCGTATACATCCAAACGTCGTCGTTCTTTGCGATGTAGTTGTAGCCGTCGGTAGTCTTGATAACGTCCTTCTGACCGAGCAGCGAGTTCCAGAAGCCCTTCTGATACTTGCCGTAGTAGTTATACTGCTGGACTATAAGGTCGGAGTCATAAACTCTGTCTATCCACTGGAGGTTGGGGTCGTCCTTGAGCTGATCCATCGAATACTCGATGCATTCGCCGCTGACCGCATCAACAAGCACGATGCCTATTACGTCCGTGCCGCCGAAGAGGCCGATAGTCTTGTCAAGGCGGGCGCAGATCCAGAACGGATCGCCGTCGTCGTTGACTTCAAAGGTAGCGTCGGCGAAAAGATAGGTCGGGAATTCAAAGCGCAGGTGACGCTTGAGGAGCTTATTGAAATGCTCGTATGCGGAGTATCTGATAGAGCCGTCCTTAAGCTCGACAAAGTTGGTGCTTTCATCAGCCATATTGACCATGACGTAGCCGGGGAAGCCGTCGCGGGTATTTACCAGCCACTTGATTATATCGGCGTACTGGAGAGGCACGACCCTGTAGGGCTTGCCCTGATAGTTTATCTGGGAATTCTCGGGGGCGATGGTGAACTGTGAGACCGAGCCGATATCCTTGAGGGCGCCGAGAGCTCTTGCCGCAAGCTGAGCGGCGGTGTCCTCATCGAGCTTGGGTATCTCGCTGAAGCTGTCGGCGGTCTGCTCCTCTACATCCTCGGAGAAGTTGCTGTCGGTATCAACGGATATTATCTTGCTGTAGCTGGAAGCTCTGAAGAACTCACAGGAAAAAAGATATCCGATGCCGACGGCAACGAGCAGCACGGCGATGATGATGCCGGGCACTATCGCTCTGCGCTTGACATAGGGCACATATTCGGGCTTGCCGAAAACATTCGAGAACAGAGCGTTGAACACCACATAGGATGCAACGATCGCGCCGAGATAGATGTAAAGGTCATATGATTTGAAGTTGAGGGCCGGGAGCATAAAATAAAAGAGTATGCCGGCAAAGACCGCGGAGCAAAGCAGGCTGAGCACTATCTTGAGCGCGGCCTTCTCCGGCGGGATGACTACATCCTTCTTCCTGCCTCCGTCTTTCTTCGAGAAATCGACTTTAATGGGATCCATTAGTTCATCTCCTTATAGGTGTTATGATACAGTATAACCTATTTTATAAATTATTACAAGTGTTTTTTATTAATATTAATTAATGTTAACAAATGTTTGACTTTTCGAGTGAAACCGTGTTATTATGATAATATTATCAAAACTGCCCGCCTGTCTGGCGGCGGGAGAAAGAGGTGCGGCTATGTTTTCGGATTATCTTGACACTATCGCTTTCGTCTCAAAATACGACCCGCAGGTCGGCGAGGCTATGGAGGCGGAATTAAAGCGTCAGCGCAGGAATCTGGAGCTTATCGCTTCGGAGAATATAGTTTCGCCCGCCGTCATGGCGGCAATGGGCAGCGTGCTGACCAATAAATACGCCGAGGGTTACCCCGGCAGGAGGTATTACGGCGGCTGCGAATGCGTGGACGTTGTGGAGAATATCGCGATAGAGCGCGCCAAGGAGCTTTTCGGCGCAGAGGCGGCGAATGTGCAGCCCCACTCGGGCGCTCAGGCAAATATGGCGGCGTACTCGGCTATACTTGAGCCGGGCGACACGGTGATGGGCATGAGCCTTGCCGACGGCGGGCACCTGACCCACGGCTCGCCCGTCAATGCCAGCGGCAAGCTCTATAAATTCGTGCCCTACGGTGTTAACCCCGACGGCTTCATTGATTACGACGGCCTTGAGCGCAAGGCAAGGGAAATAAAGCCGAAGCTCATCGTGGCGGGCGCCTCCGCCTACCCGAGGATAATTGATTTTGAGCGCATCGGGGCGCTCGCAAAGGAGATAGGCGCATACTTCATGGTGGATATGGCTCATATCGCAGGTCTTGTGGCGGCGGGACTGCATCCCTCGCCCGTGCCCTATGCCGATATCGTCACCACCACCACTCACAAGACCCTCAGGGGGCCGAGGGGCGGTCTTATCCTCTCGACCGAGGAGCTTGCGCCCGCAATAAACAAAGCGATATTCCCCGGCAATCAGGGCGGCCCGCTCATGCACATCATTGCCGCAAAGGCGGTCTGCTTCGGCGAGGCTCTCGCCCCTGAATTCAAGGAATATCAAAAAAATATTGTCTCAAACTGCTCCGCTCTCGCAAACGGACTGCTCTCAAGGGGAGTTCGGCTCGTGTCGGGCGGCACGGATAACCACCTTATCCTTGTCGATCTGCGCTCGCTCGGCGTTACGGGCAAGGAGCTTGAGCACAGGCTCGACGAGGTGTATATCACCGCCAACAAAAATTCCGTGCCCAACGACCCCGAGAAGCCCTTTGTCACCAGCGGCATAAGGCTCGGCACCGCCGCCGTCACCTCGAGAGGGCTTAACGAACAGGATATGGACACGATAGCGGATTTCGTCTACCGCTGCGCCGTCGATTTTGAGGGCAGCGCCGACGATATCAGGCGCGGCGTTTGCGATATCTGCCGCCGCTATCCGCTTTACGAATAAGGAGAGTTTCAAATGCAAGGAATTTTTACCGCTCTGCTCACCCCGTTCAATGCGGATTACACCGTCAACGAAAAGTCGCTGCAAAAGCTGGTTGAATTCAACCTTGAGAAGGGCGTCAACGGCTTCTATGTCGGCGGCAGCACGGGCGAGGGAATGCTGATGTCGCCCGAGGAGAGGAAAGAAGTTTTTCGCATCGTCAAAAAAGCTGCGGGCGACAGGGTCGATATGATAGCGCACTGTGGCTCGGTCTCCACCGACGACGCGATAAGCATGGCAAAGGAGGCTGAGGCTCTCGGCTACACCGCCGTCTCCGCCGTCGCGCCTTACTATTATTCATTCTCATATGACGCTATCCGCAAGTATTACGACGACATCGTGTCGAGCGTGAGCCTGCCTATGGTCATCTATAACTTCCCCGGCGGCAACGGCTTCACTTTCACCGCGGATATCGCCGCCGAGATATTCAAGGACGAGCGCTTCATCGGCATAAAACATACCTCGACCGACCTTTTCGCCCTCCAACAGTTTAAGCAACGGATCGAGCGCATCACCGTATTCAACGGCTTTGACGAGATGTGCCTCGGCGGTCTCGCAATGGGCGCGGACGGCGCTATCGGCAGCACATATAACTTCATGGCGGATAAATTCCTACGCCTTTACGACGAATTCAAACACGGCAGCGTCGCCGAGGCTCAGAGGATCCAGAATGAAGCGAACGCCATAATCGCCGAGCTTGTGAAATACGGCGTTATGCCCTGCGAAAAGGCGATACTGACCTTTATGGGCATCGACTGCGGCCCCTGCCGCCGCCCGTTCCTGCCGATAAGCTCCGAGGGAGCAAAAGCAATGAAAGCAATAGCCGATTCACTTAAATAATCGAAGAATTATAAGGTGCAGCCTATGAAATTTCTTAGAAAGGCAGCCTGCGCGAGGAGTGGAACGGCAACGCCTTCAACAACCCCGAGGGCACCTTCCCGCAGAATTTTATAGTCGATTACGTGAGGGTCTACGCCCCCGCCGAATAAAAATAACGCACCTTGCCGTTTGCCCGGCAGGGTGCGTTGATTCTATTATGTTCAGACCCTTGCGGTCTCCTTTTTCTCTGCCTTGGGGGCGGAGAGATCCATCTTGAATCTGCCCTTGTGTCTGTAGGGGTAGATCCTTATCGCAATGATCGCTATCATTGCGCCGACGGTGTTGAGGATGATGTCGCCCATGGTGTCCATTATCGCCCAACGCTCACGGAAATACGGGTTAAACAGGGTCTCGACCTTTGCCGTGTTCTCGGCTATGGTGTAGCTCCAGTGCTGAGCGTCTCCCGCCTTGTAGATGTCATTTATTGCGGCAGCGCTCTTGCAGGCTATCTGGTCAAAGGTGAATTCAAACAGCTCCCATCCGGTCGAGGCGAGGAAGGAGAAACCGACCGCCGCGAGCAGCACGAGCGAGAGCGGAGCGGTGGCATGATCGCGCTTCTGCATAGCGGAGGCTATCTCATAGCCGAAGAATACGCAGGCTCCGCCGCCGATAAGGTGCAGGACGGTGTCCCAGTACCGGAGATCGTAGTAGAAATTCATGAATTTGCCGCCGAACGAGGCCGCGAAGATGCCGATAATCAGGAAGGTCTGCACGACCGACGGAACATGGCGCAGGGAATTTGTCTTAGGCAGCATCATAAACACCTCCCAGACGAACATACAAAGGAAATTTGCGCCGACCTGAAGAGGATTCGTGATATCGAAACTCTCCCCCTCGCCGGGGAAGAAGCCTTTAATAAATGCGTAAATCATCAGGGCGCGGAATACCCACCAGATGACCATGCGGTACCTGGGGCATTCGGCAAAAAGACTTTTAAAATAGTTTTTCATTACGGTCCCCCGTTTCTTGAATTTTTCTCATGTGCGGGTCTAAGTATATCAGTTTCGGGTGAATGTGTCAATATAATATGCTGCTTTGATAGAATTTTGTAACATTTCTGCTCATTTTTAAAGCATTTTACCCATTTTCAATCGCTGCTTCATGTGGTATTATTAACTATATCGTAAAGAAAAGGGAGGGTAATATGACACAGCGGCTTTACTACGATGATGTCTATATAAAGGATTTCACCGCGCGGGTCGTTTCCTGCGTTGAGAGCGGCGGCAGCTATGAGGTCGTGCTCGACAGGACCGCGTTCTTCCCCGAGGGCGGCGGTCAGCCTGCGGATAACGGCTTCATCGGCGGCGCAAAAGTATACGACGTTCACGAAAAGGGCGGCGAAGTGGTGCACTGCTGCTCCGAGAAGTGCCCCGTCGACGCAGAGCTTGAGTGCAGAATCGATTATGAGCGCAGATTTGACCATATGCAGCAGCACACGGGCGAGCACATCTTCTCCGGCTTCGTTCACTCTGTCTGCGGCTTTGAGAATGTCGGCTTCCATATGGGCGAGAGCAGCGTGACAGTCGACTTCAACGGCGTTGTTTCACCCGAGGAGCTGCGGCGCATCGAGCGGCTCGCAAACGAAGCGATATACAAAAATATATATGTCGAGACTCTTTTGCCCTCGACCGAGGAGCTTGAGAATTACTCCTATCGCAGCAAAAAGGAGCTTCAGGGTCAGGTGCGCCTTATCAGGATCGAGGGCGTTGACCTTTGCGCATGCTGCGGCACCCATGTCTCCCGCACGGGCGAGGTCGGCATGATAAAGGCTGTCGCCTCGGCGCATTACAAATCAGGCGTGCGCATAGCTCTGCTCATCGGCAGGCGCGCGCTTGCGGATTACGGCGAGAAAAACGACAGCGTATATGCGATATCAAATCTGCTCTGTGCCAAGACCGAGGAGGTCGCTCCGGCGGTCGAGCGGCTGCGCGAGCAGCTCAAAACGGTGCAGTATGAATACTCCGAGCTTAAAAAGCGGCTCTTTGCGCTCGAAAGCGAGAATGCGAGTGAGGGCTTCGAGCTGCGCTTCGACCCCTCCGGCTCTGCGGAGGACGCTAGGATATTCGCCGACATGCTTGCCGAAAAAGCGGCGGCTGCGGCGGTATTCTCGGGCAGCGACGGCAGCGGCTATAAATACGCCGTGGTCAGCCGCACCGAGGACGTTAGACCCCTCGGCAAGGAGCTGAATTCGGCGCTCGGTGGCAGAGGCGGCGGCAAGCCCGAGATGATCCAGGGCTCCGTCTCCGCCGCAAGAGCCGAGATAGAGGCTTTCTTTAATGGCAAAAAATAAATTTATATAAGAAATCAGGCGTTTTATATGGAAACATTGTTTTGCATTTCTACAGCTCTTGCAGCGGGCCTCTTTATGACACGCCCCGCAAAGAAACTTGGCCTGCCCGCGGTCACGGCGTACCTCGTCGCGGGCATCCTCATCGGCCCCTACTGCCTCGGCAGGCTCGGCATAGAGGGTCTGGGCTTCGTCTCCGCCGAGAGCGTTCAGGCGCTCGGGCTTTTCTCCGATGTTGCGCTGGGCTTCATAGCCTTTGCTATAGGCAATGAATTCAGGCTCTCGCAGCTCAAAAAAATTGGAGGGAAGGCCACCTTTATCGGTATTTTGCAGGCGGTCATAACAGCAGCTGTCGTTGACGCCGCGCTGCTCGTGCTGCATATATTCCTCGGCGAGAAGCTTCCCGTGCCCATGGCGCTGACCCTCGGTGCAATTGCGGCGGCGACCGCCCCTGCGGCGACCCTCATGGTCGTGAGGCAGTATAAGGCAAAGGGCAAGCTGACCGACCTGCTGCTCCCGATAGTCGCTATCGACGACGCCGTAGGCCTTGTCGTATTCTCCGTCTCGTTCGGCGTGGCAAGGGCCATGGTCAACGGCGAATTCAGCATAATCTCTATCGCCGTCGAGCCGATAATCGAGATAGTCTGCTCGCTGGCGCTCGGCGCTCTGATGGGCGTGCTCTTCACCTTCTGCGAAAAATTCTTCAACTCAAACAGCAAGCGTCTCTGCCTGTCGCTGACCTTCGTGCTCTTTACGGTCGCGATCTCAAAGCTCGAATTTGAGATAGGCGGCGTGCATATCGGCTTCTCCGCCCTGCTCGTCTGCATGATGCTCGGCACGATGTTCTGCAATATGTGTGATTTCTCCGCCGAGATCATGGACAAGACCGACAAATGGACTGTGCCGCTCTTCGCTCTCTTCTTTGTTATCAGCGGTGCGGAACTGGAGCTTAACGTATTCTCCGACCCCGCGATAATCGGCATCGGTGCGGCGTACATACTTTCCCGCTCGGCGGGCAAATACATCGGCGCATTCTCAAGCTGCAAGATGGCGAAATGCGACGAAAAGACCACCCGCTACCTCGGCGTGACGCTGCTGCCCCAGGCGGGCGTGGCGCTCGGAATGTCGGTCACGGTCATGGAATTGGGCGATATCGGCTCGATAATCAGAAATATCATTCTTTTCTCCGTGCTGGTCTATGAGCTGCTCGGCCCCGTGCTCACCAAGATAGCGCTGACCAAGGCTGGCGACATCACCGAGAAGCCGAAGGAGAAGGAGCGCAAGCACCGCACTCCCCCCGCGAAGATAAATTAAAAATTTTCAAGAAAAATCCTGCATTTTTGCAGGATTTTTTTTGCAATTTCGGAATGAATGTGTTATAATAAATCGTCATAACTATCTTTAGGGAAAGGTGATAAGAAAATGAAAAAATTTACGGCGATACTCCTGTGCGTTTGCCTGCTCATTGCGCCCTGCCTGTTCACGGCGTCGGCAAATGCGGAGGTTACCGGCAAGCTGACCGATTACCCGGTCATCATCGTGCCCGGCTACAGCTCCTCCGCTCTCTATTACGGCGACAGCATTGAGACCGGCGAGCATGTCTGGGGCATCAACATGGATCTCATCATGGAGCGCGTGCTCAAAAACATTGCGAAAATCGGCGTGGGTCTCGGCAAAATGACCGTGGGCGACGCGGAATACATCGCCAAGGTTGTCGGTGAGGAATTCATCACAATGTTTGACAAAATGCGCTGCAACCCCGACGGCTCAAGCGTTTACGAGCTCAAGCGCTACTACTCCACCGCCGAGGAGACCAACGACATCACCCTGATGAATCTCTACCCGAGCGGCAGCTACCGCCACGAGAAGGATATCTCCGCCGAGATCGCCGAATACATCGGCCACGGCAAGATATACAACTTCAACTGCGATTTCAGAATGGGCAGCGAATTCTGCGCCACTCAGCTTGACGAATACATACAGTCCGTTAAGGAATACAGCGGCAAGGATAAGGTGAATATCTTCGCAGTCAGCCACGGCGGTCAGGTCACCGCAACCTATCTCAACCTTTTCGGCTTTAAAAACGACGTTGACAACGCCGTCATGACCATTCCCGCCATCGGCGGCGCGGCCCTTGCCTACGACCTCGCCTCCTGCAACGCAGCCCTCGATGAGGAATGCCTGCTCCGCTTCATCGAGCACGGCATGAGGTGGGAGGAGGATTACGACTGGCTCGTTAAAGCGCAGCAGCTCGGCTTCCTCGACAAGGTCATCAACGCCCTTATCCCCTATGTTTTTGAGATAATGGGCTTCTGGGGCAGCATTTGGGATTTCATCCCCGCCGACAAATATGAGGAAGTGAAGGCTCAGCTTCTTGACCCCGTCGAGAGCGCGGAACTTATCGCTAAGTGCGACCGCTTCCACTACGAGATACTGCCCAAGATGGGCGAGAAATTCGCCGAGTGCAGAGCAAACGGCATGAATATCTCGATAATCGCGGGCACGGGCAACAACTCCGTCACCGGTATGCAGGTCAACTCCGACGGCATAATCCCCACCTACTGCTCCACCGGCGCCACCTGCGCCCCGATAGGCTGGAGATTCGCCGACGGCTACACCCAGGTGAATGACTGCGGCGGCAAATACAAGGTCTCGCCCGACATGACCGTGGACGCCTCCACCGCCTATATGCCCGACAACACCTGGTTTGTCGACGGTCTCTTCCACGGCATGACCTACTGGGATAATTACACCCGCGTGCTGCTGATGAAGCTGCTGCTGACCGACGATCTCACCGATGTTTACTCCGACCCCGCTTATCCGCAGTTCAGATACACCTCGAACCCGTCCTCCACCGTCTATTTTGAATTTGAGAACGGCGCCCCCGGCTATATTGACGGCAATTCGGGTATGCTGAGGGTCACCAACGTCTGCAAGGAGAGCAAGGTGCGCCTCACCGCCGTCAACTGCGACGGGCTGAACCTTAAATTCAAGGTCGATCCCGCCAAAAGCCTTGCCCCCGGCGAGAGCATTCTGATCCCCTATGAGGGCGAGATCCCCGAGGTGAGCCTGCACACGGTCAGGATAACCGTCTACTACGCAATGGGTAACGCCACCCCGCTCAATTACAGGACAGAGGCCTTCACAGTGATGAACGGCGAAGCCGTCGAGAAGGTCGGCGACTACCGCAGGAGCACCGAGGTCACCCCCTTTGACACTCTCATCGGCGACGATTTTGCGGCGTTCCTGCAAAAACTCGGTCTCAAGGAATTCTTCACGATGATCTACACAGTCATGTGCTATTGGTTCCGCACCTTGACGGGCTTTATTACAAAGTAAATAAGGCAAAAACGGAGCTGCCCCGCCGAAAGGTGAGACAGCTCCGTTATTTATATCTTAAATTAATTGTGTTACATCACGCCTCGAAGCGCATGGCCTCCACACGGTCGTAAACATAGGCGTCGACGGCGGCGAACGCCTGCCTGCCGAGGGCGATATACGGCTCGTAATCGTCCTTGTCGCAGAGCATGGCAAAATTCCTGCCTATCTCCCGCTCGACGTCTTTATTTTTTCTGACAGGAAGATAATAGAACGAGAACGACGAGCCTTCATAGATATTTGCAAACAGCCCCTCGGCGTTCTGCTCCAGCTCGGCATAGAGCGCATTCGTCGCCTGCGTTGCAAGCACGGGATGCGGCATATATTTATGCAGCGCAAGCTGCGCCGAGAATATCATCAGTACCCGAAGCTGAAAAAGGACGTTGTTCGGCAGCCCGGATGTCTGCTCGGGGCAAAGGCTCTCGGGCGAAATGGAGGCAAGGTCTTTGCCCAGCTCCTCCGCCTTCTTTGCGTTGCCGTTGCGCCTGAATTCATCCGTCAAAGCGGCGAGCGCGGCAAAATCAGCGCCCGGATTATCGCTCTTTTTGGGGTGAAAGATCTTTACATCGTCGTCGTTCGTTCTCATGGTTTACCTTTCTTCCTGCTTGGCTTTCTTTCTTTTGAGCTTTGATTTGTATGTAAGCAGCGCCTTGACCGCCTGATCGGGGGCGGAGTAAGCGCCGACGCTCAGCGGCTTCTTTGAATACATTCCTCTGAATTCCGTGCCGCCCGTGACGAGGATACCCGCCGATTTGGCTTTGTCGAGCAGAGCTGCGGTCTGCTCCTCGGAATTCTCGGGGTGCCACGCTTCAACGCCGTCAAGCCCGAGAGGGATAAGCTCGTCGAGCAGCTCGAAGCTGTCGGTCTGGCCGGGGTGAGCGAGCACGGCAATGCCGCCCGCCTCGTGAATCGCTTCTATTATCTGAGCCGGCTCGGGGTAATTCGCCTTGACAAGCACATTCTGCGGGCTGTCGGGTGAGAAAAGCTCGTAATAAAGCTCGCCGAAGATCCTGTCCGTCATGCCGCACTCGAGCAGAGCGTGCATTATGTGCTGCTCAAAGACCGCCGTCGAGCCGGTGGCGCATTTGAGCACCAGTTCCGGGGTGAGCGGGTATCTCTGAGCCGCTTTAAGAGTCATCATCTGGCTGGCCCGCTTCCTTGCGACCACATTCCTGTGGCAAAGCCCCTCAAGCCTGTCGGGGCTGTCGCTCAGGTAGCAGAGAATGTCCGCATATCTTTCTCTCTTTGAGTCGTAAGCCGATATCTCGACGCCGGGGATAACGGTCACACCCCTGCGTTCGCCGATTATTTTAGCTCTCACCGTGCCCGCCTGGCAGTCACGGTCCGTTATAGCAATAGTATCCACGCCACGCTTCTGAGCAAGCACAATAAGGTCATCGATCCCCATGGAGCTGTCCGAAAGCTTGGTGTGGCAATGTAGATCTCCAGCCATGTTTTTACCTCTTTCAAAAAATCGCAATAATACCTCAATATATACCTATTATATCCCTTTTTACCGCTCGACGCAAGTGATTTTTAAAATATTTATAAACTGAATGTTAACACTATCTAACTTTTAGCTAAGGCACATATCTAACGCGGCAGCGTGATTTTACGGCTGCTCCGTCGAATACCGCTGTCGGCTCTGCAACAAAAAACG
>SAMEA3663283__coassemble_816_pt1 | contig 43536 bp, 28 predicted proteins | sample SAMEA3663283__metabat2_low_PE_007 | metagenome-assembled genome bin SAMEA3663283 (sample SAMEA3663283) | pig gut metagenome | biome: pig gut; feature: pig-associated habitat; material: faeces | place: China | collected 2013
ATTGTATACGCCATCTGCATTGTGTTGACGTCGGTGGTCATCCTCGTCACGAGCGAAGCGGTGCTGAATCGGTCGATATTCGAGAATGAGAAGCTCTGAATTTTGGCAAAGACCGCCTCCCTGATGTTGGAGCCGAAGCCCATGCCCGCCTTTGCCGCAAATCTTGCCGCCAGCGAGCCGCTCACGAGCGAAGCGACCGCCATGAGGATCATCTTGACGCCCTGGCGGACTATATAATCCATGCCCGCGCCGCCCTGAATGCCGGTATTCACCATATCCGACATGACGAATGGGAGCTGCACCTCCATGAGCACCTCAATGAGTATCATCAGCGGCGAAAGAACGGAAACGAGCCTGTAGCCCTTGGTCTTTGAGACTATGGCTTTAATCATTTTCATCCCTCTCCTTTTCCTTTTTAATAATATCTTTCATCATTTCTCTCTCGCTCAGCTCGCCGACCGAGAGATTGCGGGCCATACGGCTGAGCATGGCGAGCAGCTGCTCTGTCTCCTGCTCCGTGAAGCCCTCAAACATAATATCGTCTATCCTGTCGCATTCCTTGCGCCCCGCCATAAACGCCCGTCTGCCGCTCTCGGTAACGCTCAGGCGGTTTATGCGGCGGTCATTCTCATCCTCACGCCGCTCGACGAAGCCTGCCTTGCAAAGGCGCTTTATGCTCGTGGCGACGCTTGCGGGCGAAACGCCCAGCGCCTCTGAAAGCTCCACCTGTGAGCAGTCCCCGTGCGCTATCAGATACTCCATCAGCTCCGGCTGCCCGCGGTAGAGGTGCAGGTGCGACACCGCCATTGATATCCTGTAGCGGTGCAGCAGCCCTACTCTGCAAAGCTCACGGACGGTGCGGCGGCACATTTCCTTATCTATGACTATCGCTCCTTTCATTATTATCGGCAATTAATTAGTCGGTTAATAGTTAACCGTTTAACTTTCTTTTGAAGTTTAACGCCTCCCGACCGAAAAGTCAAGAGGCGCAGGTGAATTTTAACAAATAGTTCAGATTTATCTCGCCACTTCGCCCGTTATCGCGTTTATCACGTTTTGGAACACCGCAACGTGGGAGGCGGAGATATATTTATCGAGATGCATTGAGCCGAAGAACCAGCGCCTGAAGCGGCAGGATTCCGACAGCTCCTCAAGATAGGTGTTGAGACCCGTGACGCTCGCCGTCTCCGAATCCTTGAGCATCAGGAAGCTCTTTATCTTGACGGGCGGCTCGTGGGTGATAATATAATCGACCCTGCAATTCTGCTTCTCGAGATTGGCCGCACCCTCAAGCAGCTCCTCGCGGCTGGGGAATTCCTCCCTCGACCAGGCGTTCTCCTCAAAGCGGATATCAATGTCGGGGCTTTCGCCGCCGCCCATGGTGAAGAAGGTCATGTTGTCTATACGGAAGACCTGACCTCTCATCAGGTGATAGAGATTGCCGCAGATATGGTGAACCTTCCCGCCGCACCACTCGGTTACGGGGTAAGCGTTCAACAGCTCAAAATTCTCGTGAGTGCCGTCGATAAAGCAAATGTTATATTTCTTTGAGCCGAGTTTCTTCAGCGTCTTTTGCTCCGCCTTGCTGTTATCCCAAACGAAGCCGAAATCGCCGCAGATTATCAGCGTATCGCCCTTTTTAAGGCGTTTTACAGCGGGGGAATCAAAGCGGGCTATATCGCCGTGCATATCCCCGGTAACGTAAACCATACGGAAGCTCCTTTTTTATGTGTTACCTTAAATAATAACGCAATGCGGCGAAAAAATCAAGGATAAAGAGCCGAAGAAACAAAAAATTCATTTTTACTGTTTATTTTTCCCTCATTATATGATATACTGAACGGAGTGTCATAAATAATTTTATAGGTGAGAAATAACATATGAGAAAAGTAATTTGCTCGATTTTATGCGCCGTCACTGTGATCCTTTCCGTATTCATACCCGCCGGCGCGGCCTATGACGCTGAGATGGAGAAGCTGGGGCTTTATTCCGAATGCCTGCTGCTCATGAGCGCCGACAACGGCGAGGTAATATTCGCAAAGAACGAGACGATGCAGTCCGCGCCCGCAAGCCTTACTAAGATAGTGACCGCCTGCGTAGTGCTCGAGAATTGCAGCGACCTGACCGCCCCCGTCACGGTGACGGAGCAGAGCCTGCATGAGCTTGACGGCACGGGCAGCTCCCTCGGCGGCCTCAAGGCGGGTGAAACGCTCAGCCTCTATGATATGCTCTGCTGCCTGCTGCTCCAGAGCGCCAACGAGGCGGCGACCACCCTCGCAAACTATGTCACGAACGGCGACAGGGCGGCGTTCATCGCCAAAATGAATGAGCTTGCCGAGCGTCTCGGCTGCACGGACAGCCACTTTGTCAACCCTCACGGCCTTGACGATGAGGATCAGTATGTTTCGGCTGAGAATATAGCCAAATTCTTCAAATATGCTCTCGAATTCCCCGCTTTTGCCGAGATAGTCGGCAAGAATTCATATACGCTGCCCGCCACCAATATGCAGGGTGAGCGCACCATCCATTCGACCAACTTCATGCTCAACAGCGCATACAAGGACTACTACTGCAAGTATGTCAAGGGCGGCAAGACGGGCACGACTTCTCAGGCGGGGCGCTGCGTAGTGACCCTCGCCTCCAACGACGGCTACAACTATATCGGCGTTGCGATGCGCTCGATATTTGAGGATGTCGACCGTGACGGTGTGGAGGAGAACGGCGCTTTCCTCGACTGCAAAAAGATGTTTGAGTGGGCGTTTAAGAATATCCGCCTTGTTGCGGTCTGCGACCCCGAGAAGATAGTCGCGGAGATCCCCGTCAAATATGCGAGGACCACCGATTTCGTCAGCCTCGTGCCCGCCGAGACGGTCTACAGCCTTGTGCCGACGGGGACGGATTCGGGCAGCCTGCTGATAGAGACGATACCCGATACCGTGCCCGAATCGGTCAATGCTCCGATAAAAGAGGGACAGGTCATCTGTAAAGGCAGAGTGCTTTACGCTGGCAAGGTCATCCGCGAGATCGACCTTGTCTCCCGCTCACAGATAAAGCGCAGCTTCTTTGCGTTCATCGGCACGGAGCTGCAAGCGCTCTTCGGCTCGTGGATATTCCGCATTGCCGCCGTCGCGGTCCTTGCGGCTCTCATAGTGCTGCTGGTGCTCCGCAGCCGCCGCGTCAAGGCAAAACGCTCGGGCAGCTTCCGCGTGCTCAACTACAATGACTTCAAAAATCTTAAATAATAATTTCGGAGGAACTAACGTGGAAATATACAAGGGAAGAGGAAAAAAGGAATACACAAAACAGCTTATCGAGGTGCTCGACGACGTTTTCTTCTTTGACGATGAAGAAACTCCCCGCCGCGACTTCATGTCGCTGCTGCCGAAGCTCTATAAGGACAAATACGAGCCTGCCTACAACAATCTTGTAGTCATGGAGGGCGAGGATATAAAGGCTGCTATCGGTCTATATCCGCTTAAATTCGTCGCCGCGGGCAGGGAGCTGAAGGTCAGTGGCATCGGCAACGTCGCAGTCACCAGAGATTCAAGAGGCAAGGGATACATGATAGACAGGCTTAACGCCTGCCTCGACATAATGAAATCCGACGGCACGGTCTATTCGCCTCTCGGCGGTCACAGGCAGCGCTACGGCTATTTCGGCTACGAGCCTGCCGGCGTGAGCGTTTGCTTCTCGATAAACAAGCGCAATATCCGCCATGTGCTCGGCGAAGAAGTCAAGACCTCGCTCATCGCCCGTGAATTGACCGAGGCGGATACCGAGCTGCTTGCAAAGGTCAAGGCATTGTATGAAACTCAGCCGTTCCACGCCGTGCGCCCCGACGAAGCGCATATGGATATTCTCAGGAGCTGGCGTTCGACCCCGTATGTCGCACTTGCCGACGGCAGCTTTGCGGGCTATTTCGTCCTCTCAAGGGACGGCGGCATTGCCGAGATAATGGCTGCACCCGGCACCGACCTGCTCGACCTCATCATCTGCACCATGGAGACCTCCGGCCGCGACTCGGCGAGCTTCGCTCTGCCGCCCTATGACACGGAGAATTGCGAATACATGGCAAAGATCTGCGCCTCCTGCTCGCTTACACACTCCGAGATGATAAATATTTTTGATTTCGCTGCGTTCATCGAGGCATTTCTCACCGTCAAGGCTCAGCGCATGAAGCTCGGCAACGGCTCGCTGGTGATGCTTATCCACGGCGTCAACGGCGACGAGAATCTCGAGATAACCGTCAGCGGCAGCGATGTGACGGTCAAGCCGACCGACAAGCCCGCCGATATCGAGCTTGAGCACCGTGAGGCGATAAGGTGCATCGCCTCGCTCTACTCCGAGGCAAGGAACACCCTGCCCGCCTTCGCCGCAGGCTGGTTCCCCGTCGATTTCTATGCCCATTCGCAGGATAATGTCTGATAACGCAACAGCCTCCATCAACGGAGGCTGTTTTATTGTTTGGTTGCTCAGAAAAAACCGCCCTTCTCCGTTCGGAGAGGGGCGGTAAGTTTATGATCGGATGATGATTATTTGAAGCGTTTGATTGCCCAGCCGAAGAGGAAGTAGACGACCTTCATCACGGGGTTGAGGATGGCGGGGGAGAAGGTGTCGAAGAAGAAGTTGGAGGCTTCCTCGCCTGTCACGTTCTTATAATAGAGCAGGTGAGTCTCGTAGTTTGCGATGTCGTTCTCGTCGAAGTTGAAAACTCTAATCGTCCTGCCGCAATCGGCGCCGTAGGCACGGAAGCCTGTGCCGCCGTTGTAGCCCATCTTGATGCCGTCGGCGGAGGTGCCGACAAAGTTATTGTTGTGGTCATGTGCGAAGAATGCGCCGATTATGTCGCCGTTCTTGACCCATGCCTGATATTCGCCGGTCTGCACGTCAAAGTTCTCGGAGCAGGGGGCTTCGCCGAAGTCACCCTGAGCCACTTCCGTGTTGAGCACATACCATTTGTGATCTCTGCGGGAGTAGATAGCGCCGTCGTCCTTCCAATCGCATTCTTTAAGGAAGGAGTAGATTTCCTTGACGGGGACGTGCTGGAAGAGCATCGAGGGCACGGCTGCGCCGCCGTTTGCCGCTTTGAGAGCGGCGGAGGTGGTGTTGTACCAATCAAGCTGATTTGCGCGGATGCCTTCGTAGCCGCCGTCCTTCTTGTTGTTGGTGTCCATCATGTAGATGTTCATCGCAACGCTGCCGTCCTTTGAGGAATAGATAGGCACGTTGTAGGTGAACGGGTCGGTGCTGCCCCTGACTGCAAGGCAGTTGTCGTATGAAGCGTAGACTTCAAACATCTCATCCTCGCTCATCACGTCGGCGCGGTCATGGTCGTGGTTGCCGAGGGTCACGAGGAACGGAATGTTTCTCTCCTGGAGAGGCTTGATGATGCGGTCGATAGCGAGCTTATAGTCCTCCTTGGAGGCCTTTGGATATATATCCGAAAGCTGGTCGCCGACGAATACCACAAGGTCGGGCTGCTCCTGATCGAGAGCCATGCCGATGAATTTTGCGGTCTCACTTTTGGCATTCTTGCCGACATCCTGAGTGTCGTTGATCATCATTATCTTGAATTTGCCGTCTGTGCCGAATTTGAGAGTACCGGAGGCTCCGTCGGCAGCAAAGGCGAATACCGAGCAGGTGAGCACGGTGACAATTGCAAGGAAAATGCTGAGCAGTTTCTTCATTTTGTATTTCTCCTGTTAAGTTATTTTATTTTTTCGATGACCTCGCCAGAGACGGGCTTGGTCTTATCGATGAATTCACGCACCGCCTGGGCCGAGGGCATTGCAGCCGAGCAGCTGTGAGCTGAGACGAGCATGGAGGCGGAGGCCGTTGCAAATTCGAGTGCCTCGGGCACGCTCCTGCCCTGAAGCAGCGAATAGATGAACGCCGAGGCATAGCCGTCGCCGCCGCCGAAGCCCTTGAGCATCTTGACGGGGAAGGGCTTCACTTTATACGCCGAGCCGTCGCTGAGATAGGCGACCGAGCCCTCTTTGCCGTGCTTGATTATAACTATCCTGTTGCCGTAGCCGAACCAGCGCGCTGCCGAGTCCTCGTCGCTTGAGCAGACACCCTCGAGCGCCTCGGTGAGGTCGAATTCCTCTCTCGAGCCGAGGATGATGTCGCTGTTTTTGGCGGCAATGGAGTAATAGAGCGATATTTCGTCCTTATTTTTCCAGGTGTAGCTCCTGTAGTCGATGTCGAATATCACGACTACGCCGTTTTTCTTTGCGAGGAAGAGCGTTTTGAGCGCAGCCTCTCTTGACGGGCTTGCGCACAGAGCCGTGCCGGAGATGACAACGGCCTTTGCCTGTTTGATATAATCCTCATCTACGTCGTCAACACAGACTTGCAGATCCGCAACGCCGTCGCGATACATCAGAATGCTGCTCTGTGTGGGGCTGAGTATCTCGGTGAAGGTAAGGCCGAGGTTTTCGCCGTGCTCGCAGCGGAAAACGTGAGAGACGTCAATGCCGTCAGCCTTGAAATAGTTCTCCACATAGTCGCCGAATTGATCGTCGGATACGCGGGCGATGAAGCCGCACTTTGCGCCGAGCCTTGCAAGGCCGACAGCTATATTTGCGGGCGAGCCGCCGACGTATTTGTTGAAGTTGCTGCTCTCGGAGAGCGGCTTATTCATATCGGTGGGGTTGAAGTCGATGGCGATCCTGCCTATGGGGATGACGTCAAGGGGCTTTGAGTTGTCAAATTCAATGTAGCTCATATATATGTCACCTTTCAATTAATTTTTACCTTTACCGGCGCAGCCGAATATCTCTATATGCTTCAGGGCGTTGCGATACGCCCCCTCGACCTCGGCGGCCTGCAAGTCATAGTATCCGCCGATTTTGCCGCCGGAGTAAGCGAAGCGAACGCTCGCTTCAACGCTGTCAAAGGTCGCCGTGGCAATGTTGATTTTCCTGATGCCGAGGCTCACGCATTTGCGGAAGTCGTCGGGCAGTATGCCCGTGCCGCCGTGGAGCACCAGAGGGATGGGAACGAGACCCGCTGTCTCCTCAAGGATATCAAACCGCAGCTTCGGCGCCTGCTTGTAGTTGCCGTGGGCGTTGCCTATCGCAACGGCGAGGGCGTCAACGCCCGTCGCTTTATAGAATTCCAGCGCCTGAACGGGCGAGGTGCAGTTGACGGCGATATTCTCGCTGCCGTCCTCGCTGCCGCCGACGCAGCCTATCTCCCCCTCGCAGTCGGCGTTAAAGCGCTTGGCTATCGAATTTATCTTTGCGGTCTCGGCGGCGTTCTGCTCAAACGGCAGATGCGAGCCGTCAAACATAACGCTCGTGAAGCCGAGCTCAAGAGCCTCGGTTATCTTCTCCTCAGTCTTGCCGTGGTCGAAGTGGACTGCCACGGGCATCTTGCAGCTCTTTGCGGCGGCTACCATCAGCGCGCCTATCACCTCGAGCGGGGACTGCTTGAGGCGCACCTCGGCTATCTGGATTATGGCGGGGCTTTCGGTCTCCTCAACGGCTTTGAGCACGCCGAGCACCATCTCCATATTCGCTACGCTGAAGCTGCCGACGGCGTAGCCTTCATTCGCCGCTTTTTGCAGCAGCGGGCTCATCTTTGTCAGAGGCATTGCCCGAACCCTCCTTTTTGTAATAGATAACGGCGCATACCGCGCTGGTGAGCGGCAGGGTCAGCAGCATGCCCATGCTGCCGGCGAGCGCCTGGAGGACATCGGCGATGATGACCTCTTTGTTTATGACCTGCTCGATATTCGCGTTGTAGGCGACCATAAGCAGCACGCAGGTCAGCGAGCTGCCGATATAGGCGAGCACGAGGGTGTTTGCCATGGTGCCCATCATATCCCTGCCTATCGTGAAGCCCGAGCGCATAAGCTCCTGCGGCTTGATATGCGGGGATTTCTGCTTTAATTCGTAAAGCGATGACGATATCGACATCGAGACATCCATCACCGCGCCGACCGCGCCGACGATTATCATCGCGAAGATTATCGCCTTGAGGTTAATGGGGTTGTCGGGGTAGAGCTGGAAGAGGTAGATCGACTCCTCCTCGAGCATACCCGTCATATTGAGAAAGCGGTCCATTATCAATACGATGAAGCCAGAGCAGAGCACGCCGCTCATGCAGCCGATGCAGGCGCACAGCGCCTTTTTGTTGTAGCCGCTGATTATCGCAAGGGTCATCACCGTCATGTAAACGCACACGAGGATGGACCAGAAATAGATGTTGTGACCGTTGAGAATGGCGGGGATGAGCACAAAGAATACCGAGAGGCAGGTCAGCCCGAGCGAAACTATCGTTTTGACGCCCTGCATCCTTGAGAATACGACTATCAGCACGCAGAATATCGCAAGCAGCCACAGCAGCGGAGTGATACGCACAAAATCGCCGAAATAATAGAGCCTTTCGCCGTTCTCGCGGTAGCCCTCTATCAGCACGGTGTCGTTTTGCTCCACCTGACGGGGGCTGAACGCATAAGAGCGGTCGATCTCCTGGATAACATCGAGGGTTTTGCCCCTCAGCTCGGTGTTGAGCGCCTTTGCCTTGAATGTGACGGTGATTATTTCATTCTCGCCGCTGACATTGGCAGTCTTGACGTCGGTAACTCTTATCACCTTTGCTTTTATAGTGTCGCCGTCCATCTTGCCCTTAAATATCGAGCCGTCGCCGACGATATAGGTGTAGGCGGCGAGCAGCAGCAGCGCGGCGACAGCCACGGTCACGAGCTGTGAGATCATCTGCCGTCTTTTCATTTGCCTTCACCCGCTTTTATACATTATCTATCGGTCATTATAACACATTAAAGCGCAAATCTCAACAGCATATTTTTAGAATTCGGTGCCGATAAAGCGAAAAAATCGGCCTCCGACGAGGGAGAGACCGTGAGATATTATCAAAAGCAAACAAGAGAAAGCAATAGTGATAAGCCACAAAACGAAAAACAGCCATTTCGCTTTGAAATGACTGTTTTAATTTAACAGAGCAAAAAAGGTTTTTGGTATTCGTCAAAAGCCGAAACGGTCTTTAATTATCCGCGCCGTTTCCTCGGCAGATAGATCGGTATTATCAATTTTAATATAATTTTCAAACGATATTTCGCCGTCGTTGCTCACCATTCGGTGATTATTATCATCATAGATCAACAGCCTGTTTGAAAATTCAATATCCCTTTTTGACGGTTTGTTTTTCAAACGGTTTTCGGTTGCGTTTCGCTTCAGCCGTACTTCCTGCGGAGCGAAAAGCTCGACATAATACACCTCTGCGTTATACTCTTTAAATATATCGACGATTTTCGCGGTGTATTCCCAATCCTCTTTACAGTCAAAAGCCCACATAAAGGTGAATATCAATCCGTATTTATCTGTTTTCGCGAATTCCTCAAATACGGTTTCTCTGAATTTCCTGATCACGGCTCCGTTAAATTCGCCAAACACCTCGAGCACAGGCTCAATGCTCATATGATTATGGAAAAGCCTGAAATCCGTAATTTTGCAAAGCTCCTGCCCGACCGTCATTTTGCCGACAGCAGCGTCTCCGAACAGCAGTAACAGCTTCATCGTCTCACCTCTGTTTTTATTGATATCCGACGACAGATACATATAAAATAAAAACCGCCGAAGCGGTTTTGTTGGAGCTACTGGTCGGACTCGAACCGACGACCTGCGCATTACGAATGCGCTGCTCTACCAACTGAGCCACAGTAGCATTTCAAATACGCTCCATATTATATAGTATTTATTTCAATTTTGCAAGTCTTTTTTACTATTTAGTTTAAAAATTTCGGCGACGTTACAATTCGGCAACAAAAGCTTTACAATTTCTCTAATATTATTTTATGTTCTATACTTGATTTAAATGCGAAAATGGGCTATTCTATATATAGTCCCGCACCTTATGCGGTTGATAAGACTCATTCGGAGGTAATATTAGACATGAGGAAGAACATAATTGCGATAGTGCTGGTGTTCGCGCTGGCATTCGGATTCGCATCCTGTAAACAGCTCGAAAAAACCGATATGTTCACTATCGAGTCGCAGGTTTATATCGTCGATGACGAGGGCGTTACCAGAAACGTGCAGACCAGGATCAAGGAGAACGGCGAGATAGAGTATTTCTACATTGATTCCGACGGCAACACGATATTTGTCAAGAAGGATGACGTTGTTATCGAGACCAAGCGCGTGCTTGCCTCGACCACCGACTCCAACACCTTCTCACCCGAAGCGCAGTCGTTCCTCGACGCTTTCAACGACCCCTCGTCTCTTGACGAGCTGATCGACACCAAGGTCACCGAGCCGAAGCTCGATATGGCGGACGGCCTTGTGCCCGACGACGACTTCAAACAGATCGAGCCTGTCACCGGCGCGGACGGCAAGCCCCAGCGTGAGACCTTTGAGAAGGACTTCAAAGAGATAATCAAGAGCGAGAGCTTCACGCTCTCCGCAACTATCGAAGCCGAGGTCGACGGCTCCACCGTGCGTATGCCCATTACTCTGATGAGGAGCGGCGACGACCTCTATGCCGAGACCAATATGCCTGTTGAGGGCAAGGGCGCCCTCAAAGCTGCGTTCGTCGTTACGGGCGGCAAGCTCTATCTTGTCATCCCCGCGATGAGATGCTATATGGAAGTGCCCCAGGATGTCCTTGACACTATCCTTGACCCCGACCTTATCGAGGGCGGCGCAAACGACGATAACTCCAAGTATGTTTCGAGCGCCGAAGTCACCGTGGGCGGCAAGAAATACACCTGCGACGTGTATGAATCCGACGGCGATACCACGAAGTATTACTTTGATTCAAACGGCGATCTCAAGAGGATCGAGAGCATTTCCTCCGACGGTTCGCCTGCAATAATCGAAATAAGCACCCTCAAGAAGGGCGCAGACAAGTCAAAGATGAAGATACCCTCGGGTTATTTCGATATGACCAAGATAATGGGCGAGAACTTTGACTATTCGGCTTTGACATAAGGACTATGAAAAAGAAGTGTGCATTGATAACCGGAGCCTCGGGCGGGATAGGCAGCAGCATTGCGCTGCGCCTTGCCCGTGACGGCTTCGCCGTAGCGGCCTGCTACAGGAGCGACGAGGCGGGCATCGCCTCCCTCGCCGACGAGCTTGACGTAATCGGGGCGGAGTATAAGATATACCGCGCCGACGTTGCCGACTACTCACAAATGAATACTGTCTTTGCAGACGCCACCGAGGAATTCGGCGGCGTTTCTGTGCTTGTCAACAATGCGGGGGTTGCCCAGCAAAAGCTCTTCACCGATATCACCGAGGAGGAGTTCGACTTTATCACCGGCGTTAACTTTAAGGGCGTTTTCAACTGCTGCAAGTGCGCCGTGCCGTTCATGGTGAATCAAAAGAGCGGCAAGATAATCAATATATCCTCGATGTGGGGCGTTTACGGCGCTTCGTGCGAGACGGCGTATTCCGCGACCAAGGCGGCCGTGATAGGCCTCACCAAGGCGCTTGCGAGGGAGCTTGCGCCGAGCAATATCCAGGTCAACTGCGTTGCCCCCGGGGCGATAGACACTAAGATGAATTCAAATCTCAGCCCCGATGAGCGAGCCGCCCTTGCGGACGAGATACCGATGGGGCGCTTCGGTCTGCCCGGCGAGATAGCCGGCGTTGTGTCTTTCCTTGCGGGCAGCGACTCGGATTACGTCACCGCCCAGGTCATAACTGCTGACGGCGGCATGACCTGATGGGCATTTTGCCGAAAAACCGGTTTGCTTTTTGGCTATAGTTTACAATTGATTTAATTTCCGTAATATGATAAAATACTACAGTGTATTACGCAATTAGTGTTTGGAGGAAAAAATATGGCTAAATGTCCGAAGTGCGGCCGCCGTCTTACAATTTTTGATTGGCGCCCCAATTGCCCCGGCTGCGGCGTGAATCTTGTTTACTACGGCAGAGAAGAGAGACTTATGAATGAGGCGGATGCCGCCGAGGCCGAGCACGCCCACCTTCAGAAGAAGCTCGACAGGCTCAAGGCTTCTTTCGTCGGCTCGCCGCTCACCATAGTAAGGATAATCCTTTCGGTGCTCCCGATAGCAGCCCTCATGCTGCCGCTGTGCAAGGTCGCATTCAACGGCCCGTTCATTGAGGAGACCGCAAAGAACATAAATGCCATCGAGATCTATAATCTCGTTTCCTCTATTGATTTCGGTGCTCTGTTCACCATGACAGGCTCCTCGATAGTCGGCTCCGCATTCGTTGCATACGCGGTCGCCCTTATTTCCGTCCTGCTCTCGCTCGTAATCGTCATAGTCAGCCTCGTGCTGCTCACCATGGCTTGCGGCCCCAAGGGCAATGCCAGAAATATAACCCTCAACTGTCTTGACATCGCTTTTGCGATTGCTTCCGTCTTCGCTTTCAATAAGTTTGCGGCTGATATCCACGGCGTGTTCCCCGAGTTCGTCACCGGCTCCGTCCAGTACGGCGCATATGTCTATATCGGTACTCTTGTGCTGCTGCTCGCCATCAACATAATAATCGCCAAGAAGGGCGTTGCCGTTAAGTATAAGCAGTGCTATGTCGGCGGCATTCCCGCCGAGGAGTATTTTGAGCTTGTCGCGGCAGGCACCGATATCGACACCATTCATCAGATGATGGCTAAGGCCATGGCGGAGAAGGGCTACAACGAAGAGGTTGTCGCCGAGGCCTCCGAAGCATCGGAAGAAAAAGAAGAAGTCAACGCATAACAAGATAATTATAAAGCTGCATCTCAAAGCGGATGCAGCTTTTTGCTGCCTTGTTCGATTAAGCGGCGATAACAAAAGACCGAACGTATACGAAAAGTACACGTTCGGTCTTGCTTTTGCTTATCAGTCGCCGTAACGGCTGAGGAATTCCTTTGTGCGCTCCTGCGTGGGGTGCTCGATGACCTGCTCGGGTGTGCCGTCCTCAACGATAACTCCGCCGTCCATGAAGATTATGCGGCTCGATACGTCGCGGGCAAACGCCATCTCGTGCGTGACGATGACCATCGTCATGTGCTCCGCGGCAAGATCCTTGATGACCTTGAGTATTTCGCCTGTCAGCTCGGGGTCGAGCGCCGAGGTGGGCTCGTCAAAGAAGAGTATCTTCGGCTCGAGCATCAGCGCGCGGGCTATCGAAACCCGCTGCTGCTGGCCGCCCGAAAGCTCGCAGGGGTAGTTGCCGAGCTTCTGCGAGAGGCCGACCTTGCCGAGCAGCACCTTTGCTTTATCCTCGATCTCGGCGTTTATCGCCTTTGCATTCTTCTTGTAATCAGGCTTTTCCTTTGCAAGGAGCTTTGCCGCGAGGGTCACGTTATCCAGTACGCTGTAGTGCGGGAAAAGGTTGAAATTCTGAAATACCAGACCGACAAGGAGCTGCTTTTTGCGCTTTTCATCCGCATTCTTATAGGCTGGTTTGCCGTCGAAGAACACCTCGCCGTCCACGGCGATATAGCCGCTGTCGGCGGTCTCAAGCTGGTTGATGCAGCGCAGGATGGTCGTTTTGCCGCTGCCGGAGGAGCCGATTATGCTCAGCACGTCGCCCTTCTCAAGCGTGAAGCTGATATCCTTGAGCACTTCGGTGCTGCCGAAGCTCTTTGAAAGATTTTTTACCTCTAAAATTGACATTCTCCGCACCTCCTCAGACCTTGAAGTAGCTGAGCTTCTTCTCGATCTTGTTAAACAGCGCAGTCAGCACTCCGCTGAATATGAGATAGTAAACTCCCGTGAAAAACAGCGGCCACATCTGACCGGCAATGCCCTTTGAGCCTTTGATAAAGGATTGACCGGCCCAGATTATCTCCTGAAATGCGATTATGCGGGCGAGGGAGGTGTCCTTGACGAGGGTGATTATCTCGTTTGACATCGGCGGCACTATGCGCTTTATCATCTGCATGAGGGTGATTTTGAAGAAAATTTGGCTCTTTGAGAGGCCGAGCACTTGCCCCGCCTCCTGCTGACCCTTGGGCACGCCCTGAATGCCGCCCCTGTATATCTCGGAGAAATAGCAGGCGTAGTTAAAGACGAACGCGACGCAGGCGGCTATGAAGCGCCCCTCCTCGCCGCTGCCCCAGATGTTGTTTTTCATCACGAGGCCGGGGAAAAAGTAAATTATCAGCAGCTGTATCATCAGCGGGGTGCCTCTGATGACCCAGACTACAGTCTTGACAAGCAGTGAAAGCGGCTTGAATTTGGACATTGAGCCGAATGAGATTATAAGCCCCAGGGGAATGGAGCCGACAAGAGAAATCGTGAAAAGCTTCATTGTTTGGAGAAATCCGGCGTTCAGCGAGTCAAAAACAATCGGGAATTGCTCCTTAAAGAGTTGAAAATTCATTAGAAAACATCCTTAAAATCTGTATTTATACGGCGAAAACAGAGGGCGTTTTACCGTCCTCTGTTTCCTATTATATTATAATGTGAGCAACTTGATCACTTGATGAGAGCCGCCTGAACACCGTAGGTCTCTGCGGTCTTCTCCATGCTGCCGTCAGCCTTGCTTGCTGCGAAGAATTCGTTGAGGGCGGCGGTGAGGTCGGAACCCTGGCGGAAGCCGACGCCGTATTCCTCGGTGGTGAGGGAGGCAGTGTAGGTGAGTGAAGCGTAGCTGGTGCCTTCGCCGACCATTGCGGCTGCCATCAGGGAGTCGATGATAGCTGCGTCTGCGGTGCCTGCTGCGACCTCTGAAAGAGCGGTTGCCTGATCGACGACCTCGGTGAACGTAAAGCCGTTTGCTTCAGCGGCCTGCTTACCTGCGGAGCCTGCTTCAACTGCGAACTGAAGGGACTTGCAATCCTCGGCGGTTTTGTAGGAATCAGCCTTGTCGGCGGGGACGATAACGACCTGAGCGTTGTTGCAGTATGCGTCAGAGCAACTCATAGCTGCGGTAACTTCTTCGGTGAGGGTCATGCCGTTCCAAACGCAGTCGATTGACTTGTTGTTAAGCTCTGCAACTTTGTAGTCCCAGTCGATGGGGATGAACTTGACCTCAACGCCGAGGCTCTTTGCGAATGCCTTTGCCATATCCGCGTCAAAGCCGATCCATTCGTCGCTGCCTGCTTCCTGATAATCCATGGGAGCGAAATCGGTGATGCCGACTACGAGGGTGCCCTTGCTCTTGACATATGCAAGGTCGCTGTCCGCTGCGGCGGTGGTGCCGGCGGCGTCGCCCGCTGCGGTGGTGGTAACATCGTCGCCGTTGCTGCCGCAAGCAACGAGCGCAAACATCATAACTGCGGCAAGAATGAGTGCTGTAAGCTTTTTCATGGTAATTTCTCCTTTTTTGTTTTCGTCACGATTTGATTTGTTGTTGTATCGTGTTGCTGTGTTATCATATTAGCACGCTAAAGCAAAAATGTCAACCCCTTTTTTGAGATTCGGCGGATTTCACAGCGATTTTTCACTCTTTGATGCCCGCGACCGACATAGTGCCCAATATATCGCCCCCGTAGCCCCGATTTCGCAGAATTTTTGCAGATTTGCGGCGGATTTCGGTTTGATTTGTAGGAAGGCGATAACATCGCCACATATAATTTTTTCAAATGTTTACACTTGTCCTCGCCTCCCTTGTGTAAAGGGAGGTGGCACGACAAAGTCGTGACGGAGGGATTGTCCGGTAGCTGTTTAAGTCAAAATCTTGCTGAATATATAACGAATCAACCGCAATTCGATCGTAGGGGATGACGTCCTCGGCATCCCGCAAACAAAACTGTAATGGAAATTGAACACCGTTAGGGGCGAACTGTGTTCGCCCGCATAAAATTACAGTGCTGACAGTAAAAATTCGCCTTCTCCGCAAGCGACCGTTGATTAAATCGAAGTTATGCTTATTGGTGAGATGTTTTTTCGCAAAAAACTCCCTCAGTCCTACGGACAGCTCCTTCAGGAGGGAGCCCAAGAAACAAGCAACAGCTTGCTGAGTCTCTCCCTCAGTCGCTCCGCGCCGGCTCCCTTGTCAGAGGGAGCCGACTTGACTGCAAGCTAACAGTAAAAATCATCGAGCCGCGAGACGGATGAGGTGTGCCGCGGGCAGATTTTGCGCATAGTTTCACAGCCGTATTGTTTCAATAGTCAGACTGAATAATTCACAAAATATTGACATTCAATCTATTATCATATATAATTTTGGTGAGCCATGATTTGGCTGCCGCGTAAAACGGTAATCAAAAAAATGACGGCGGCATATACACGGATTTGCTGATATCAAAATAAGGAGGACAAAATGAAGAAAGCGGTCTTATTAATAGCAGTTATGCTTTTGCTCCTCCTCTGCTCATGCGGAGCGGATGTGGGCAAAGAAACCGAGATGACGCCAATCTACGCAAACACGACAGGGGCGCTTGAAACACGAGCTCAAGTTTTCTATACCAAAAATGTTAGAATTGACCCATCCGACCCGTATTCCGTAATAATCAAGGAGAGATGCGAAGAATTTCGCAAAATTTGGGAAACGGATGATGATTTCAAAGGCTTCAGTGCGGAGAGCTTTGACAAATACATTAAATATTATCCCGATGTTTATTATTCTCTGAATGATCTTAACGGTGACGGTGTAGAGGAATTGCTTCTCGGCGGCTGGGAAAAGACAGGAGTATATACCGAGTCACCCACCCCACCGAGAAAACTGGTTATTACAAGCGTTTATGCTGTAAAAAACGGTGAAGCGGTTAAAATGAACAGCCGAAGCTGGTGGAATATGGACTTTATATGGGACAGGGTTCTGCTGACAAACGGTATGATATTAACAACTTGGGGGAAGAAAGAAGGCCCTAATTATTCGTTCTTATCATATGAAGCCGGTGAATTAAAGCTCAACTGTGCGGCCTATCTTTTTGATGGCGATACATATGCCACAGTGACCGGCATGAACGGCAAGGAGGTCATGATCGACCACGCTAAATTTGAATCCCTGCGTGATGAAAACATCGGCGATGCAACGCCCGTGGAGATTGAATGGAAACGCATTGACCAATACGGGCAGTAAGATCCGGGTATACATCAAACCCCGTGTGCAGAACGCACACGGGGTCGTTTTATCACAGAGTTATGCTTTCGTTCAGGCGGAATGAATAGATGACCGTCTCTTTTACGGGCATTCCGAGCACCTCGGCAAGGCAGCGGCGATAAATTCCGAGCTGCGCTCCGTAGCGTTCGGCAAGCTCGGCGGCGCTTGATGCCTTATCCGTCTTGTAATCGACCACTACCAGCTCGCCGCCCTCGACAAAGGCGCAGTCCGCAACGCCCTCTATCAGCACCACTTCGCCGTCGGCAAGCCCGCACGGCAGCTGCGGATACAGCTCGCTCACGGGCACGGAACAGGTGAAGGAGTATTCCTTATATATCCGCTCCGCACGGCTCATTCGGGCGTAGAGACCGCTGTCAAAGAATCGGGCGACTGCCCTTGCGTCCACGGCGTTCGCCTCCTCGGCTGTGAGCATTCCGCCCTCGGTGAGCCTCGTAAGCTCGTCGGCAACGCTCTTGCACGCCCGCGAATAATCGGCGTACTGCATGAAGCGGTGGGTCGCCGTGCCCCTCTGGGCGGGCGTCAGCCTGCCCCTGCCCGCAAACGACGGCCTGCGGGAGGCGAAGTATTCGCTGTCCGCCTCGGTGGGGTCGAGCTTCGAGGCTATGCGCTTGGCGACGACTCCCTCAAGCTGCGAGAAGGGATATTCGTAGCCGAGCCGCCGCTCTATCTCGGCGAGCAGCACGGGGTCGGGTGCGGCAGACGGAGCCTCCTTCGCCGCTTCCTCGGCTTCGCCCGCCTTAATTATCGAGGCTTTCAGCGGCGTGTCGCACGGCACGGTGAAGCCCGACGGCACGCCCGCCGCCATACGCAGGGCGTTGGCATCCGGGTGGCGTAAAAGCGCGGAGATTATAGCCTCGCTGTAGCTTGTGAACCCGCCGACGGTGTAGGGGTCGATGCGTTCGGAGCAGCCGCTCTTTGCGGCTATCGCCGCGAGGCTCTTGCCCCAATCCTTGGCGGAGGAGAGCATTATCAGCTTCTCCTTTGCCCTCGTCAGAGCCACATAGAGCACTCGGAGAGCCTCGGAGCGCTCGGCGCGCTTCGTCTCGAGCTTTGCGGCGAGGCGGGGGAGGGTGTCGAATTTCACCCTGCCCTTGTTATTCTTGATGCCTATCCCGCTCTCGGGGGCTATTATCAGGTCGTCCCTCAGGCTGCGGTCGCTGTATGCCTTTTGGCAGTCGCCGAGAATGCAGACGGGGAATTCAAGCCCCTTGCTCTTATGTATCGTCATTATGCTCACGGCGTCCGCCGCGCCCGAGGAATCCGAGCCGGCAATGTCGCCGCCGCTTTTGATTATTTTATCTATATATCTTATCAGCCCCGCAACGCTGCCCATGCTCTCAAATCTGTTGGCAAGGTCGATGAAGCGGTTGAGGTTTGCCCTGCGGGTGTCGGGCTCCTTCATGGCGCAGACTATCGCCGCATAGCCTGTCTCCTCCACGAGCCGACGCACCAGCTCGCCCGCCTTGACGGTGCAGGCGATCCTGCGGAATCCGCCGAGGCGCTCAAGGAACGCAGCAGCCCTCGCGTCGCCGCTCTCGGCGGCGTTCACAAGGCAGTGATATATCGAGCCGTCTCTGTGAGCTGCCCGCATCAGCGCCAGATCGTCCGGCAGGAAGCCGAACACGGGCGAGAGCAGCACGGCGGTGAGCGGGATATCGTCAACGGGGTTGTCGATGACCTTCAGCAGCGATATCATAAACGATATCTCGGGCGAGGTCAGGAATCCGCCGCCCGATTCGCAGTTCACGGGTATCCCCCGGCGGCTCAGCTCGGCGATGAATTCGCCCGCGCTGTTTTTGGTGCTTGCGAAGAGCAGGCAGAAGTCCTTATACCGAGCCGTGCGAAGAGCGCCGCCCTCGGTCACTTGCAGCCCGCCCGCAACGGCGTGCTCAATGTAGTTAGCGGCGAAGACTGCCTGATCGTGCAGGGCGTTATCCTCGCTCTCGATAAGGCAAAGCTCGGCGTCCGCGCCCTCCCTCTCGGGGTAAGAGGCGGCTGCCTCGAGATGCTCGCCTTTATCGTATTCAAGCCCGCCCGCCTCGCGGCTCATGACGGCGGAGAAGATGTAGTTGACAATGTCGGTCACTCCGCTGCGGCTTCTGAAATTCTTGCCCAGAGTGACCCTTGCGGGGTAGCTGCCTCCCTCGTATTCGGCGTATCTGTCGCGCCTTGCGAGGAATATCTCGGGCATCGCCTGGCGGAAGCGGTAGATGCTCTGCTTCACGTCGCCGACCATGAAAAGATTGCTTTCATCCCTCGAGAGGGCGGAGAATATCATATCCTGCGCCTTGTTGACATCCTGATATTCGTCAACGAGTATCTCGGCGTAATTCTCAGAGAGAGCGGCGGCGAGGGGAGTTCTCTCATATCCGTCGGTGGTCTCGCGCACGAGCAGCTTCAGTGCGAAATGCAGCGTGTCGGAGAAATCCGCGGAGTTCTCCTCGAGCTTCAGGCGGGCGAATTCGGCGGCAAAGTCGTTGACCGTGCCGATAAGCTCCCTCACGACGGGCGCAAGGGCGGCGACGTCGGCGGCGTGCTCCTCGGCGCTGATGGTGAGGAATTCGCCGAGCTTCTCGAAATCCGCCTTGTATTTTTTGCGGATAACGCCGCAGGCCTCCTTGATATAGGAGACGTAGCCTCTCGGCGCGGTGCCCATTTTGCCGAATGCGGCGGCGGCATAGCGGCGGCAAAGCTCGTCCCATTCGCCGCCCTCCGCGGTTTCGAGCAGCGATGAGAGCATGGCTCTGTCGTCAAGGAAGGTCGGGGCGTATTTTGCCTCAAGCTCAGGCTCCTCGGCAAGCATTCCAAGGCAGCGGTCGATGTCGCCGCAGGCGCTTCTCAGGAAGCGGGCGGCCTCACCCGTCAGCAGCCTGCCCCAGGGCGTTTCCTCTATCGGTCGCTCGGCCTCGAATTCGTCGCATAGTGAATTCAGCCACCGCTCTGGGAACGGGTATGCCTGAGACAGCTCGTATAATTTCAGCACTGCGTCGACGAGCGGCTGATCGTCCCTTGCACTGCTTATCAGGGCGCAAAGGCGCAGGAAATCGGGTGAAGCGTTTTCGTATTTCGCCTCAACGACGGTCTCCGCCGCCTGATTCCTCAAAATCGTGCGCTTGCCCTCGTCGAGCAGCTCAAAGTCGGGCGAAATGCCGAGCGCGTGGAAATTCTCACGCACAAGGCCGATGCAGAATGAATCTATCGTGCATATGCTTGCGCACGGCAGCATCAGCTGCTGGCGGCGCAGGCGTTTGTTTGACGGGTCGAGCGCGATCCTTGCGCCTATCGCGGCGGATATCTTCTCTTTCATCTGCGCCGCGGCGGCGTTTGTGAAGGTCACGATGAGCAGCTGCTCCACTCCGCAGGGATCCTCGCTGTCGCAAAGCCGCTGAATAACACGCTCGACGAGCACGGCGGTCTTGCCCGAGCCTGCGGCGGCGCTGACAAGTAAAGTGCCTTTACGTGCCTCTATCGCCTTTTGCTGATCCTCAGTCCACTTCATCGTTTTCATCCCCCTTTGAAAGCGCCGCGAGCACATCCGCGAGCTTGTCGTCACTGAGAGCCCTCACGGGTATGCCGTCCTCGTAGGCGCAAACCGTTTTGTAGTCGCAGTATTTGCAGACCTCCTTGTAGCTCCTGCCTTCGGCGGGCAGGGCGGAAATCTCGCCGCCCCTGAGCTGCTCCGCCATTTGCAGCAGCAGCCCGTCCGCTTTCTCCTTGAGCTTCGCAAGCTGGCTAAGCCCGATGAGCGAGCCGGACATCTCGCCCTTTTTGAAATCCACGGGGATATACAGCCCGCTCGCGCTCCTGTCCATGGCTATGACCACGTCGCAGTCGCTGAGCACTATGCCCTGCATACGGCATTTTTTCTGTATATCGAGTGCGGTTTTCTCCTCGTCCTCGTCTCTCGGGGCGGAGACCATCGGCGAATTTGCGGGGTAATAGAGCACGCCTGCGGGCATAGCGCCGCTCAGCTCACCTCTGCCCGACTGCCAGATAGCGAACAGATAGATGAACATCTGCATATTGAGGCCCTGCATCACATCGCTCAGGCGGAAATCCTTGCCCGAGGATTTGTAGTCGATAATTCTGAAATACCTCTTGCCGTCTATCTCGGCGATATCGACCCTGTCAACGGCGCCGAAAACCCTTATCCTGCCCTCGGGATCGGACAGCTCATAGGAGGGCAGCTTGCCGTCGGGGCCTATCTTCATCTCGAATTCAACGGGGCGGAAGTCGCTCTGTGACAGCTCCTTTATCAGCCGCTCCGCAACGTCGCATACGGCGGAGGCGAGCTTTTTATAGAGATAAAGGAATCTCTCGCTCCTGCCCTTGCCGTCGAGTACACGCATAAGGTATTCTTCCATTATGGTATATATAATGCTGTAAAGCTCGTCTCTGCCCATTGCCGAGAGCGCCGATTGAGGATAGGAGCGCAGCAGCTCCTCGAGCACATGGTGGATGACGTTGCCCCTCTGCATCGGGTCAAGCTCCGCAATTTTGCGCGGCATGGCTTTGAGCCCGTAGCGGCAGAAGTAGGAGAACGGGCATTTATAGTAGCTCTCGACCCGTGAGGCGGAGATGTTCATGTCTCTGCCGAAAAGCGCCTCGGCGGCGGAGCGGTCGGCGACGGCGAAGTTCCTCATGCCGCCCGCCCTCTCGAGAGCGGATATCCTGCCCGCATATTCGCCGTCATTGCCGAAGTATTCGAGCAGAGACGCACGCAGGCGGGGGTCGGAGGTCTTGGCAAGGCGCTCGAACGCAAGCTCCCTGCCCTCGATATAATACAGGTCGTCCGCTCCGTCCGTTTTGATTTCACGGCAGGCGGGGAAGAGCGTTTTTATCTTAACATATAGCTCGGAGGGCGCAAGCTGCTCGCCCTGTGAGCCGCACTCAGGGCAGCAGATATAGAGCCTCTCGCCGGCGCAGCAAAGGGCGCTGTAGGCTATCAGCTTGCTCTCGGCGAGCTGATATTCACCGAAGCTCGCAAGCTCAATGCCCATTTCAAGCAGTCTGCGGCGGTCGTTATCCGTCAGAGCGGAGCCCGAGGCAGCGCCGGCGGGGAAAACGCCCGCATTTGCGCCCGCTATGAATACGGCCTTGGGCGAAGCCACCCTTATCCTGTCCGCGGAGCCGATGGTCACCTCGTCAAGCCCCTGCGGCAGGCTGCCGACGGTGCGGATATTCAGCATCAGCTTGAGCAGGTCAAAGAATTTTTTCGGCGAGAGCACTCGGTCGCGTGAGACGGTCTCAAGGCTGTCGAGCATATCCATGAGCAGCTCCCAGATGCGGTCAAGCTCCAGCGCCATGCCCTCCTCGCCCTGCTCGGCGAGCCTGCGGGCAAGCAGGCGGATATTCTCGGGCGCATTTATGCCCTCCAACAAATCAAGCAGCGCTTGTGCCGCTTCACCGCCTGTCAGACCCTCGGCGAGCCTATCGCGCAGCCTGCAAAGAGGTGAGATTATTCTTAAACGCAATTCGTTGAGGCGTTGTAATTCCTCGGCGTCGGAGTCTGTGAATTCGCCGAAGCCCGAGGGATTCTTATCCCATTCGTGCAGCCAGTCGCCGTAATTTATCTGCCAGAGGTAGCAGTAGTTCTCGACCTCGGCGGTCTCGTCGACGCTCAGCCCCGCAAGCTCCGTTTTAAGGTAGCGCATGACGGCCTCGGTGTCGAAGCCCTTGCAGGCTATCTGAGCCGCGCTGAGCACGAGGGCGACTATCGGCGAAGCGTCCACGGGGCGGCGGCTGTCCTCAAAGACGGAGATGCCGCATTTGCGAAGAGCGCTTCTGAGCGGCGCTTCATAGGCGGCGCTGTCCGTTGCTATAACGGCTATATCCCTGCTGCGAAGCCCGTTTTCACGCATGAGCTTCTTTGCCGTGCAGGCGATGAATTCGCACTCGGCGTAGATATCCTCGGCGCGGCAGAGGGTGATCCCGGGGCAGTCGTCCTCATATACATTCGGCGACGGGGAAAAAAGCTCCTGCTCGAGGGCTGCAAGCTCCGGCGCGGCGTATCGGCGGAAATGCGGCGGGAAATTATTGAATTTGCTTCTTTTTGAAAGATACTGCGGCTTTGCGACCGCCACAGAATTTCTCTTTGCCGATTCAATGAGCTTTGCGGCGGTGCGCTTGGTGTGAGCAAAGAGATCCGTCTCATCGCCCATGTTGCTCAGATCCTCGGTGCAGAGGGTGACATAGACGGCGGGCGAGCGCCTGAGCATATGCTCGATGACCTTGTGCTCCTGAGCGGTGAAGCCCCTGAAGCTGTCGATGAAAACAAGCCTGTCGGCGAAATAATCGCTCTCGGGCAGCAGCTCGTTCAGCTCGCCGAGCAGGTCGTCGGGGTCAAAATAGCTGCTGCCGACCAAGGCGTTATATGCTTCGAGGGTGAGCGAGATATCGGCGAGCTTGCTTTTCAGCAGGCAGTCCTCCATCTCCGCCGCGGCGAGAGCCAGCTGCTCGGGCGGCACGGCGCTCTGCTTGAATTCGGAGGCAAGCGACACGAATTCCTCTATCACGGAGCTTCTCTCGGTATGCTCGGAGTAAAGGTTGAGCTTATCTTTGACTGCCTCAAGTGCGAAGCTCATCAGCGCCGCCTTCGCAGGCTCGTCGAGCCGCCTGCGCTCGTGGAAGGCGGGCTTGCCGACCAGCTTCTCGGCAAGGCTCGTGAAGCTGAGCACGTCGATGCCGGCAAAGCGCTCCGCTCCCATCCTGCCGAGCATTGTCTTTTCGCTCATAAATGAGAACTGCTCGGGCACGATGAGAGTTATTTTTTTGCCTGCGGCGGAGAAGCCGTCTATCAGCTCGGTGATATGGGTGGTTTTGCCCCCGCCGGCACGGGCGAGTATCAGATACAGCATAGCTTTCACCTTATTGATAAAATATTATAATAAATTATATCATATATTAATCGTTTTGTCAGCAACTTTGTGTCCGCTTTTCGGTACAGAGCCGAATTTTTCGGTTTTTAGTCATTTTTGACCGTAAAAGCCCGTTTCAAGCGGATTTTCCCCTTTGCGGCGGTCTTGCTCGGCGTGAGAGGCCGTAGAATGCAAAACGGAATGTTGACAACAAAAGTTCCATATGATAAAATAATCAGTAATACTCGGGGATTATTACATTCCCGCAAAAACCGAAAGGAGAAAATCCCACATGGATGACCCCGGCCCTGCGCTCGATATCATTCTTAAATTAGTCCTGCTTTTTGTCCTCATCTTCTTCAACGCATTCTTTGCGATGAGCGAGATAGCGATAATCTCCCTCAACGACACCAAGATACAGAAGCTCGCCGAGGAGGGCAATAAAAAAGCAAAGCAGATTGTTAAGCTCACCGAGAACCCCAACAGGTTCCTCTCCACTATTCAGATAGGCGTTACCCTCGCAGGCTTCCTTGCATCGGCTTCGGCGTCACAGAATTTCGCCGACCTGCTCATGAATGCACTTAAACACACCGCGATAGTCAACGTCATACCCGAGAGCGTCATAAACGGCATTTCCGTCGTGCTTATCACCATCATCACCTCTTATTTCTCGCTCGTTTTGGGCGAGCTTGCCCCCAAGAGGATCGCGATGCAGGTGCCCGAAAAAGTGTCGTTCAAGGTGGTAGGTATCCTGCTGTTCATTGCGAAGATAGCCAAGCCATTTGTCAAGGTGCTCTCCGTGTCGACCAACGGCGTGGTCCGTCTGTTCGGATTTGACCCCAACGCTGACGAAGAAAACGTCACCGAGGAGGAGATCCGTATGATGGTCGATGTCGGCGGCGAAAAAGGCGTTATCGAGGACTCGCAAAAAGAGATGATAGACAACATCTTTGAATTCGACGACCTTGACGCAGGCGATATAATGACCCACCGCACCGACATGACGGCGATCGAAGTCTCCCGCTCGCTCGAGGAGGTCGCCGAGCTTGCCATTGAAAACGGTTACTCCAGGATCCCCGTGTATGAGGACGACCCAGACAGCATCGTCGGCGTGCTCTATGCCAAGGATCTGTTAAAATACGTCGGTCACAACATTCCAGCAGATTTGACTATATCCAAGGTCATGCGTAAGGCGCTCTATGTGCCCGAAACTCAGAGCTGCGGCGATCTCTTCAAGGCGATGAACGACAGCCACACGCAGTTCGCGGTGGTGGTCGATGAATACGGCGGCACCGCCGGCATAGTTACCCTTGAGGACGTGCTCGAATCCATCGTAGGCAATATCCAGGACGAATACGACGACGAGGACGAAGAAATAGTCCAGATAAACGAGACTACATTTACCATTGACGGTATCACCGACCTCGACGAGGTCGACGAGCTGGTCGGCACCAAGCTCCCGGAGGGCGATTACGACACTCTCGGCGGCTTCGTCATCAGCCTGCTCGGTTATCTCCCGTCCGAGAGCGACCCGGAGCCCGCCGTCGCCGAATATGATAATCTCCGCTTCACCGTCCTCAACTTTGAGGATCGCCGTATAGGCGAGATCAAGGTCGAGATCCTCCCGAAAGAGGAGAACGAGGACGAGGACAGCGACTCCAAGCCAAAAGACAAGGATAAGGATAAAGGCAAGGACAAGGACAAAGACTAATACTTAGGCGGGCTGTTCCCATGCAGCCCGCTTTTTAAATTAGAATATATAGTTTGTTTTTAAAGAGGTATATATTATGAAAAGACTTGACGTAATACCCAAGCCTAACAAGGTCGAGTTCCTCGGCGGCGAAGTCGATCCGTCGGAGCTTGAGATAACCTATATCGAGGACAAGTCCCTTGCGGACGAGGCGTATGTGCTCACTGTCGTAAAGAGCGGCATCGAGCTGCGCTACGGCTCGCCGAGCGGAAAATTCTACGGCGAGCAGACCCTCGCTCAGCTCGGCGAAAGCTGCCCCAGAGTCCGTATTGAGGACAGACCCGCTTATAAATACAGGGGCTTTATGCTTGACACCGTGCGCCATATCTTCACCATCGAGCAGACGAAGAAGATAATCGACGCTGCCGCAGAGGTCAAGATGAACAGGATGCATTGGCACCTGACGGACGATCAGGGCTTCCGCCTGACGCTCGACTCCCACCCCGAGATAACCGAGAAAGCCTCTGTCAGACCCGACTCCGCCTTCGGCAGCCTTAATGAGCACGGCGAATACGGCGGCTGCTTCACCAAGGACGAGCTGCGCGAGATAGTCGATTACTGCGCCGAGCGTTTCATCACCGTCATTCCCGAATTCGACGTGCCCGGCCATTGCTCCGCCCTGCTCCATGCCTGCCCGCAGCTCTCATGCTCCGGCGGCGAGGTCGAGGTCAAGACCCACCAGGGCATTTTTGAGGATATCCTCTGCGCCGGCAAGGATGAGACCTTGCAGGTCGTGTTTGACATTCTCTCAGAGATCATTGATATCTTCCCCTCCGAATATATCCATATCGGCGGCGACGAAGCGCCCAAGAAGCATTGGCAGAGCTGCCCCGATTGCCAAAGGCGCATCAAAGAGAATTCACTCAAAAACGAGGAGGAGCTGCAGGGCTGGTTCACAAATCAGATCGTTGAGTTCCTCGCCTCCAAGGGCAGGAAGGCGATAGTTTGGAACGAGAGCCTCAACAGCGGCATAGTCGACGGCAGCGTCACCGTGCAGATGTGGATGGATAAAAAGAAGCGCTCCTATGCCTTTGCCGACAAGGGCGGCAAGGTCATAGCCTCCGACTTCTTCCACTACTACTGCGACTACCCCTACGCCATGACTCCGCTGATCAAGACCTATAATTATGAGCCTGCGCCCAAGAAGCTGAAGAAGCCCGAGAATATAATCGGCGTTGAAACGCCCATATGGACGGAGTTTATCAACAACTTTGACAGGCTCTGTGAATTATTCTTCCCGAGGCTTGCCGCCGTCGCCGAGACGGGCTGGACGGACAGGGAGAATAAGAGCGCGGCGGATTTTATGCGCCGATTCAGGATCTACGCCCCGCACCTTGAGCGGCTCGGCATCAAGCCCGCCCCGCCGCAGGAGTGGAATCCCTCGCCCATCGCCCGCATCAGGGGCACATTCTCATTCACGCACAACATGGTGATGAAAAAAGGCGAAAAGTAAACAGACGCATTGCGGTCGGGATATGCTCCCGATCGCTTTTTTGATATAATTCCATTGACTGCACGGCTGAAAAATGCTATTATCATAATATAAACGGCAATTTTCGCCGCAAAACGATGTAAACTCGGGTTTACATCGGCGATAATTTTCAAAATGTATATTAAAGTTGGTTGCTTCGGCGGCTCAAGCGGGATATAATGCGGTTGTATTCAAAAAACCGCCAAGGAGGAGAAGATATGGATATAGGAGAAAAAATTCAGAAATTAAGAAGAGAAAAGGGTCTGTCGCAGGAGGCTCTTGCCGAGGCGCTCGGCGTTTCGAGGCAGTCCGTTTCAAAGTGGGAGTCGGGTGCTGTGCTGCCCGATACCGATAAGATAATAGCGATGAGCGAGCTTTTCGGCATTTCGACCGATTTCCTGCTCAAGGGCGATTTCGTCCCGGTGACCGCTCCCGCAGACGGAGCCGCCGCCCCGCCGCAGGAGAGCAAAAAGAAACCGAAGAAGGCAGCCCGCATTATCGCCCTCGTGCTTACGATATGCATCGTTATAACCGCCGTTGCGGTGCCCGTGCATTACGGCGGGTTCCGTGAGACGTGGTGGGCGCTGAACGGCGGCAAGGTGGAGTACCCCTATGTTTTTGTCCACGGTCTCGGCGGCTGGGGCGAGGGCGAGGGGATAAACAAGACAGTCCAGTATTGGGGCGGCGGCACCTTTGACCTGAAGCAGTACCTGACCGCTCAAGGCTATGAGGTCTATATGCCGAGCGTCGGTCCGATATCGAGCGCGTGGGACAGAGCCTGCGAGCTGTACGCCATGCTGACAGGATCAACGGTCGATTACGGCGCGGCGCATTCGGCGGAGCATAACCACGCCCGCTACGGCAGGTCATACAGCGCAATGCTTGAGGGCTGGGGCGACAAGAAAAACGGCGGTCAGCGCATTAAGATAAATCTTGTCGGTCATAGCTTCGGCGGAGCAACGGTTCGGCTTTTGGCTTCGCTGCTTGCCTACGGCGACGAGGCTGAGCGGGCGGCGAGCGGCAGCGAGACTTCGCCGCTTTTCACCGGCGGAAAGGGCGACTGGGTCAACAGTGTCATAACCCTCTGCGCCCCGCATAACGGCTCCTCGCTCACCGAGGTGCTCGATTCGGTCGGCGGCGTTGTGGGCATAACGGATACCACCGAGATGCTTGCCCGCCTTTGCTTCGGGGCTGCGGACATCAGCTCGCCCGTTGACGGGATCTATGACTTCAAGCTCGACCAATTCGGCATCAACTCCGCTGCGGGCAGCGAAAAGGAGGCCGAGAGCGCCATCAAGGCTGTCACGGAGTCAGGCAGAGATCACGCCGCCTACGACCTCTCGCCCGACGGCGCAGCCGAGCTGAATAAACGCATCCGCACCGTTGACGATATCTATTATTTCTCGTATTCCTACTGCACGACCGTTGACAGCTCGCTGATAAATATCCAGGTGCCCGTTTCAGGCACACTGCCGATACTTTACCCGTTTGCGCTTGCGATGGGCGCATACAAGGGTACGACCGCGGGCGGCATAGTCATCGACGAATCGTGGCGGCCGAATGACGGCTTGGTGAGCGTGGTGTCGGCAAAATACCCGACCGGCGATCCTTATGCCGAATACACCGAATTCCCGCGGCAGCCAAAGGATATCAAGCGGGGAGTGTGGCAGGTCGCGCCCACAAGGAGCGGCGACCACGGCACGGTGATAGGGCTCAACGCCGACGCGGCGCAGACTCAGGCGTTTTATATCGACCTTATCGAAATGATCGACAGCCTTAAAAGATAAATACATATTATATAATGAAACATCCCCTACCGCCATTGCTGACGGCAGGGGATGCGTTATTTATTGATCACTCAGCAGGGGATCAGTCAGCCTTGGGGGCATAGAGATCCTTGAGGCGGAGCAGGTGCTCATATCTCTCAACTGAGGTCTTCTCCGCGAGGGTGAAGAGCTTCTCGGCTCTCTCGGGGAAGGAGCGGGTGAGTGATGAGTAACGTGCTTCGTTCATGATGAAGTCTCTGTAGCTCGCGGTGGCGGGCTTGCTGTCGATGGTGAAGGGATTCTCGCCCTTTGCCTTGAGCGCGGGGTTGAAGCGGAACATATTCCAGTAGCCGCTGTCAACAGCCTTCTTCATCTCGTTCTGGCAGTTGGTCATGCCGCCCTTGATGGAGTGCATCTCGCAGGGTGCGTAAGCGATGACGATCGACGGGCCGTGATAAGCCTCAGCCTCGGTCAAAGCCTTGATGGTCTGGTTCATGTTGGCGCCCATAGCGATCTGAGCAACATAGACATAGCCGTAGCTCATTGCTATCTCTGCAAGGCTCTTCTTGGCAACGGACTTTCCGGCTGCCGCAAACTGAGCGACCTGGCCGATGTTGGAAGCCTTGGATGCCTGTCCGCCGGTGTTGGAGTAAACCTCGGTGTCGAAGACCATGATGTTGACATCTTCACCGGAAGCGAGGACGTGGTCAACGCCGCCGAAGCCGATATCATAAGCCCAGCCGTCGCCGCCGAAGATCCATACGGACTTCTTGGCAAGGTATTCTTTATTCTCAAGGATGGACTTGCAGGTGTCGCAGTCAACGCCTTCAAGAGCAGCGACGAGAGCCTTGGTGGCTGCGCCGTTTGCCTCGCCGTCGTTGACGGTGTCAAGGTATGCCTTAGCGGCAGCCTTGAGCTCCTCGGGGGCGCACTCTGCCTCGGAGACGGTCTTGACCTTGGCTATCAGGCTGTTGCGGATAGCGTTCTGGCCGAGATACATGCCGAAGCCGTGCTCTGCGTTATCCTCGAAGAGGGAGTTTGCCCATGCGGGGCCGTGGCCGTTCTTGTCGGTGGTGTAGGGTGAAGTTGCTGCGGGGCCGCCCCAAATGGAGGAGCATCCGGTAGCGTTGGAGATATACATTCTGTCGCCGAAGAGCTGGGTGATAAGGCGAGCATATGAAGTCTCGGCGCAGCCGGCGCAGGAGCCGGAGAACTCAAGCAGCGGAGTCTTGAACTGGCTGCCGATAACGGTGTTGTCAGCGAGGTCTTCCTTGACGGAGACGTTCTCGACCATGTAGTCGAATACGGGCTGCATAGCGTCCTGGCTCTCTCTGGGAACCATCTTGAGGGAGTTGGTCTTACAAACGCCGATACAAACGCCGCATCCCATACAATCGAGGGGAGAAACAGCGAGGGTGTACTTGTAAACACCCTTGCCCTTGCCCTTCTTGTCAACGATGATAGCGTTGGCGGGGGCGTTGGCAGCCTCTTCCTCGGTCAGAGCATAAGGTCTGATGGTGGCGTGCGGGCAGACATAGGAGCACTGGTTACACTGAGCGCAGGTTGCGCCGTCCCACTCGGGAACCATGACTGCAACGCCTCTCTTCTCGAAGGCTGATGCGCCCTGCTCGAAGGTGCCGTCTGCATGGTCAACGAATGCGGATACGGGCAGCGAATCGCCGTTCATGAGGCCGACCGGCTTCATGATGCTGTCAACCATCTTAACGAGCTTTGCGGGGCCGTTCTCGGTGACGGATACGGGGGCGTCAACTGCGTCTGCCCAGTCGGCGGGAACGTCGATCTTGACATATGCGGTAGCGCCGGCGTCGATAGCCTTCTCGTTCATCTCGACTATCTCTTTGCCCTTCTTCATGAACTTCTGGGCCTTCTCCTTCATGTAGCCGATAGCCTCAGCCTCGGGCAGAACCTTGGAGAGTGAGAAGAATGCTGACTGAAGGACGGTATTGGTACGCTTGCCGAGGCCGATCTTGGCGGCAAGGTCGATAGCGTTAACGGTGTAGAGCTGGATGTTGTTCTTTGCGATGTAGCGCTTTGCCTCTGCGGGCATCTTTGCGCTCAGCTCGTCGGCATCCCACTGGCAGTTGATGAGGAATACGCCGCCGGGCTTAACATCGTTGACCATCTTGTAGCCTTTCTCAACATAGGAGGGGTTGTGGCAGGCAACGAAGTCGGCCTTATTGATATAGTAGGGGCTCTTTATCGGGCTGTCGCCGAAACGAAGATGGGAGATGGTGATACCGCCGGTCTTCTTGGAGTCATACTGGAAGTAAGCCTGAACGTATTTGTCGGTGTGGTCGCCGATGATCTTGATGGAGTCCTTATTTGCGCCGACGGTGCCGTCGCCGCCGAGACCCCAGAACTTGCACTCGATGGTGCCTTCGGCTGCGGTGTTGGGAGCTTCCTTCTCTTCGAGTGAGAGATAGGTAACATCGTCGTTGATGCCGATGGTGAAGTGAGCCTTGGGAGCGTCCTTGGCAAGCTCGTCATAAACTGCGAATACGCTTGCGGGCGGAGTATCCTTTGAACCGAGACCGTAACGGCCGCCGATGACCTTGATATCGCTTCTGCCGGTAGCTGCGAGAGCTGCGACAACGTCAAGGAACAGGGGCTCGCCGAGTGAGCCGGGCTCTTTGGTCCTGTCAAGAACAGCGAGCTTCTTGCAGGTCGCGGGGATAGCTTCAACGAGCTTCTCAGCGGAGAACGGTCTGTAAAGGCGAACCTTGACAAGGCCGACCTTCTCGCCCTTAGCGGTGAGGTAGTCGATAACTTCCTCTGCAACATCGCAGATGGAGCCCATTGCTACGATGACATTCTCAGCGTCGGGAGCGCCGTAGTAGTTGAAGAGCTTGTAGTCGGTGCCGAGCTTGGCGTTGACCTTGTTCATGTATTCCTCAACGACTGCGGGCAGAGCGTCGTAGTAGGAGTTGCAAGCCTCACGATGCTGGAAGAAGATATCGCCGTTCTCGTGAGAGCCGCGCATTACGGGGCGCTCGGGGTTGAGAGCTCTCTTGCGGAAAGCCTCAACAGCGTCCATATCGCACATTTCCTTGAGATCCTCATAGTCCCAGATCTGGATCTTCTGGATCTCGTGAGAGGTGCGGAAGCCGTCGAAGAAGTTGATGAAGGGAACTCTGCCCTTGATCGCTGCAAGGTGAGCAACGGCGCCGAGATCCATAACTTCCTGCGGGTTGGTCTCTGCAAGCATTGCAAAGCCGGTCTGACGGCAGGCGTAAACATCGGAATGATCGCCGAAAATGTTAAGTGCGTGGGAAGCAACGCAGCGAGCCGATACGTGGAAAACGCTGGGGAGAAGCTCACCGGCGATCTTATACATATTGGGTATCATGAGCAGAAGGCCCTGGGATGCAGTGTAAGTAGTGGTGAGAGCACCGGCTGCGAGCGAACCGTGAACGGTGCCGGCTGCGCCTGCCTCCGACTGCATCTCGGCAACCTTAACGGTGGTGCCGAAGATATTCTTGAGACCCTGCGCCGACCACTGGTCAACGTAGTCTGCCATGGGGCTGGACGGAGTTATCGGGTAGATACCGGCAACTTCCGTGAACGCATAGGACACATATGCCGCAGCGTTGTTACCGTCCATGGTCTTCATTTTTCTTGCCATAGTCTTTTTCCTCCTAAAATAGTGTGCTGAGTAAAAAAGTGATAAAATACACCATTGCATATATTAACACTTTTCTTTTTATTTGTAAACCTATAATTAATCCAAAATGAAGAAGAATTTTGCATTTTATTTGTAAAATTAATCAGAAATCATCATATTTGACCGCTCCGGAGCACGAAAAACGCAGAATCCCGTCGTAAATTGCCGTATAAGCTACTGAGACTCAATAAAATGTTTTGAGACGTGAGTTTTGGTAATTTCAAGCGAGCGCAAATGCTGTTGTCTTTCCTTTATCTATGAATAACGGAATTACACACAAAAAGCACTTTTTGCCCAAAATTTATTCACGCTGTTTCCGTAAAATCCGAAATCCACGCACTTTAAAGGCTTCCTTGTGTAACGGAAGGCAAAAGAAGCCGCAATCTTTCAGCGACATTGTAGGGAACGGCGTCCTCTGTCAAGAGTAAAATGGCATACAAAAGTGCAAGCAAACGTATATTGAACACCGTTAGGGGCGAACTGTGTTCGCCCGCCTAAATCTGCACGATGCCGCAGCATTAAACTGTTGCCCGCCTCTTAGGCTCCCTCTCGAGGGAGCTGTCCGTAGGACTGAGGGAGTTTTTGCTTGAAAGCAAGTATTCCACCTGCGGCGCAAGTTCGTAGGGTTAAACCGAGAAAGACCGAGGGAGAGACAGACCGAAATGCAATCAAAATATTTATCTTCACGATTCTTCTGCCCTTGCTTAATAAATATCGCACTCCCGCTGACCGCCGACAGCGTTCAAAATCATAAATAATGCCGATCGTTTGCCCGGCACTTGTGCAGCCGCCGCCGAAATTTCAAAATTTTTTGAAATAGGTATTGATTTTTGCCGCGGAATGTGTTACTATACTTTGGCAATCAGGAATGATTGCATATGCGCTGCTAGCTCAGCTGGATAGAGTGTTTGGCTACGAACCAAAAGGTCAGGGGTTCGAGTCCCTTGCAGCGCGCCAACCGCAATTCCTTGTAAATCAAGGAGTTGCGGTCTTTTTTATACTCGACCTTTCCGCCGAAAAAACGCGTTTTTCTAACAAATTTCTAACATTCATTTTTACAGCTCATCAATTCAGCTTGCCGAGGTCTAAAGAATTACTTATTGAATTTCCCAGAGCCTTCTTGCGCTTCATGTTCAGGTGACCGTAGAATTTTGCCGTTATGCTGATATCAGAGTGGCCGAGCCATTCCATTACATCGTAAAGCTCATAACCCTCTGAAAGCAATAGTCCGGCGCAGCTGTGGCGCAGAGCATGGAAACGGATATGCTTAAATCCATTCTTCTCCAGCAGTTTTTTGAAGTGCTTGGAGACATAATCAGGATCAAAGGTTTTGCCGTTTGGCCATTTAAAAACATAGTCGTTTTCAATGTAGTCCGCTCCGCAAATTTTGCGTTCCTCATCTTCGCGGTCCTTGAGCCAACGGAATAAAGAGATCATTTCGTCCGATAGAGGATAGACTCTGTTGCTCGAATCGGTTTTTGTAGAATCCTTGGCAACAACCTGACCGTTGTAGGTCACTACGGTGTGCTTGATCGTGAGAGCTTTCCTCTCAAAGTCGATAGCATCCCACTTAATTCCGAGCGCCTCGCTTCTGCGCATTCCGAAAAACAACGTGACATAAATCAGATGAAAAAGCCGATCGTCTTTAATGGCAGTAAAGACCTCTTTCAGGGTTTCCGGGTCATAGATTTCAACCTTTTTAGGAGTGTTTTTCGGCAACTTGACGAATTCCGACGGATCGTCAAAAATGAGCTTTTCTTTCCTTGCCAGTTTGAAAATTTGCCTGAAAACGTTCATGTGGCTTCGCAGTGTCTTTGGCGAAAGACCCTTGCCGGTTGATTTGTTGCCGCGCAGCTTCATTTCGTCAAAATACGCCTGTATTATTTCCGTGGTAATGTCATTGACCCTAATGCTGTGCTCTTTGAAATACGGAATTATGTGGACTTGTACGATGCTTTCATATCCGCCATATGTAATGACATCTATATCTTCTTTGACGGAGCTTATCCACTTTTGGGCGAATTCATCGAGGGTAATGTTGGACGGAGTAAGCCTGTTCTTGATTTCGTATTCTCGCTCAATCTCCTTTCTGATTTCTTCTGCTTTTCTTTTGCTTCCGTTAATGCCGATGCCGGTAGAGATCCATTTTTGTTTTCTTTTACCGTTTGGACCGTTAGCGTCAACGACTACATATAATTTGCTGCCTTTCGGCTGTATGGTTGCGCTCATATAAATCAGCTCCTTTTGAGCGGTTTATACGTCGCCGTTCGCTTTGCAACTTAATCATAACGTATAATCCGCAGAATGTAAAGTGAATTATTAATTGTTTGATTGAGGGGTTGAGGCCCCTCTTCTTATTTTATTCCGAGAGAATCATAGATTTTGCTTTTTGGTACCAAGAGCCTTTTGCCGACTTCGAGCGCAAAGAGCCTCTTTTCTTTGATGAGTTTGTAAATTGTTCTGTCACAAACCCCGAGCAATTCCGCTGTTTCCTTAACGGTCAACAGCTCTTTTTCTTTGATCATTGCTTTGTCCTCATAAAAGAATTTTTTGAGGATTTTATCCGAACTCGTAGCGAGTTATGTTCGTTCTCATACTGCGAAAGGTGCCTTTCTTCATCAAGAACGGGTGAAATCAAATCTGCCCGTATCCTCGTTTTTGCAGTCAAACTGCAAGCAAGTAATTAGATACCGTGACATCGAGCCGCCAATGCGACAGATGGAAAACCGAAACCGCCATCACGGCGAGGCGGTTGTATTCGGTCGGCAAGCCTTTTCGTATTGCAAGTTTTTTGTTTTCACCTCTGACCCTGTATATGCCTGAAATATTCCTGCGGTCAAAGTGCTTTGGCTTGCCGTTTTCGCCGAGATTGTAGGCGTTCCATCGTCTGATTATCTCGCCCGCAAGTTTCCTTTCGTAGCCGGGTTCGCCTTCGATTCTTGAGCTGTAATACTCATACGCCCTGACTGCCTGCTCGGCTCTCATGTGATGATAGTCTATCTTGTTCTTCATTTCTTCGGGAGCGAATATTCTTTCTCCCGTGCCGTCAAAATACCCTCTTACGAATTCAACATCATCAGGCAAAATCCGCTGCAATTGCAGCTTGCCACCCTTGCCCCTCTTCACCCGAACGCACGGATATCCCGACTCGTCCACGATGAAATCATCCCCGCGCAGCCTGCATAGCTCGGCTCTGCGTATGCCGACCCGCTTCTGAAACTCGACGGAGCGGGCATATTTTTTGTTGCCCGGATCGGCATTCGGCCGATATGACGCCCGTTCTTTTCTTGATCGGGTGTTGGCTGCGGCGCTTCTTTGCGGGATGTCAACGTCGTTTAGCGTCATTCCGTGATAGAGCACGACCGGCGCAAGATAAGAGTGGATAGTGTTTGCCGACAGACCTTTTTGCTTTAGGCAGTCAACATAATCATCGATATGCTTTCGGCATTCATCTTTGGTTTTGCAGTCGAAATTGCTGCGGCAATAGGCAATGAATTTTTCATAGTTGCTCACGAACGCTTTACGGGTCACATTGTTGTCGTATTTGGCAAAGAATGCGGCTGATCTGTCACGCAATTTGCGAGTATAACTTGGCCTGAACGGCCTTTTCTTTTTGCTCATGGCATTTCTCCTTTCTGTAGAATTTTCGGAAGTTTCTGCATTGCAACGGACTTCCGACCGTCCACGCCGAAGCGAGTTAAACCGATCAAGGGCTTCTTATGAAGCGATGACTTTCAACGAAGTCAACCGTTAAGGCCGATGCAAACCATAACGCCGGAACGATCTCTCATATATGAAACCGTCCATTTGCCCTACAAACTGGTTATTTCCCGCCGAATATGAGAATTCGGCAAAATAACCGTTTGTGAGCCGGCTCTCTTTTTTCAAAGAGCTGCCGTGCCGAATGATGCGTTGCCCTCCGACCATGCCGTCTCTGTGATTCCGCAGTCCGTAGGCAGCGGCTCGGCGGGTCTCTCCCACAAAGCCGCCCGGCGGATGGCAAGCGTCATTCTGTCCGAACCGTGACCTCAGCCACGGTTTTCACTCCTGTCGTCGTACTTCTATATATGAGTATGTCATTTCAACCGGGTCGATAAAAATCAAAATTCGCTGTTTCGTGAAAAAAGAGCAGAATCGGGCGAAAATCATTGACAATTGCGAGAAATTGTATTACACTTAAAATGAATTGTTATATATAAAAATTCGACGTTTTATGAGAGAAACGTCGACGATCGTTGAATTAGTATAAAGTGATGGCTGGGTTCGAAATTGTTGGTCAAATAGAAAAATGATCAAATTGAGTTACTGTCCGTTTTATCGGACAGATGAATTGATATAATTACGGTGGGTGCGTGGAATGGAACTCTTAAACAATACAACCAAAACACTAAAGGATGACTTGACTAAGGAAATAAAAAAAGGAAGTAAAATATCTATTGCGGCAGCCTGTTTTTCAATTTATGCATTCAAAGAACTCAAAGAAAATCTTTCTCAGATCGACGAGCTTCGTTTTATTTTCACATCTCCGACTTTCGTTGCGGAAAAGGCAAAAAAAGAACGCCGGGAATTTTATATTCCACGGCTGACACGCGAGAGAAATCTCTACGGAACAGAGTTTGAGATCAAACTTCGTAACGAACTTACACAGAAAGCTATTGCGAAAGAATGTGCGGACTGGATAAAAGAGAAAGTTTCTTTTAAATCGAATATCAGTGATAAATCTATACAGGGGCAAATCGTTGTCGATAATGTGGGATATACGCCCATTAATAACTTCACCACAGTTGAACTTGGCTGTGAAAAAGGCAATGTGATCAGCACCACAATCGTAAAGGACGAGTCCCTTGCTCGCACTTTACTTGCCGACTTCAATGAGATATGGAATGACAGCAAGGTGCTTCAAGTCGTTACTGATGAAGTGATTGACAGCATTACCGCCGCATATAACGAAAACTCTCCCGATTTCATCTACTTCGTGACGCTCTATAACATCTTCAATGAGTTTTTGGAGGATGTGTCCGAAGATGTTTTGCCCAACGAAGCGACTGGCTTCAAGGAAAGCAAGATTTGGGGGATGCTCTATAACTTCCAAAAGGACGCTGCCCTTGCCATCATAAATAAACTTGAAAAATATAACGGCTGCATCCTTGCGGACAGCGTTGGTCTTGGTAAAACCTTTACCGCACTTGCCGTTATTAAATACTACGAAAACCGCAACAAGTCCGTTCTTGTGCTCTGCCCCAAGAAGCTGACAAACAACTGGAACACCTATAAAGATAACTATGTCAATAACCCCATTGCCGCTGACCGACTCCGTTACGATGTTCTTTACCATACCGACTTAAACCGCACCCACGGCACATCAAACGGACTTGATCTTGACAGACTGAATTGGGGCAACTATGACCTCGTTGTCATTGATGAATCTCACAATTTCCGGAACGGCGGCAAATTAGTTGAGAACCCGGACGAGGACACCAAGGATAACCGCTATGTTACCTTGATGAAGAAGGTCATTAGAGCCGGAGTGAAGACGAAGGTGTTGATGCTTTCTGCAACGCCGGTTAATAACCGCTTCAATGATCTGAAAAATCAGCTTGCGCTTGCGTATGAGGGGCATGTGGATTATATAGATGAGAGGCTGAATACTACTAAGTCCGTTGACAAAATATTTAGAAATGCGCAGAAAGCATTTAACGCATGGAGCAAATTTGAACCGTGTGAACGCACAACCGAGAATTTGCTCAAAATGCTGGATTTTGATTTCTTTGAGGTGCTGGACAGCGTGACCATCGCCCGTTCAAGAAAGCACATTCAGAAGTATTACGATATGGCAGACATCGGTACCTTCCCGACAAGGCTAAAGCCGATCTCGCTTCGTCCGCATCTTACTGACCTAAAAGAAGCAATCAGCTACAACGAGATTTTTGAGCAGCTCATGCTTTTAGAGCTTACGATTTATATGCCGACGCACTTTATTCAGTCCAGCAAAATGGAAAAATATGCTGAACTGTATGGTGACAATAAGGTCAATGTCGGCTTTACGCAGGCAAACCGTGAGCAAGGTATTCGCCGCCTAACAGCCATTAACCTGATGAAACGTATGGAGAGCTCCGTATATTCATTCAGTCTGACGCTGACCCGCATTAAAAATATGATAAACAGCACGATAGAAACGATTGACCGCTTTGATAAACACTCCGGTACGACCCTCGACCTGACGGATATTTCCGATATGGACGAGTTTGATGCCGAGGATCAGAACTCGGACGAGCTGTTCTCATTTGGGCGGAAAGTCAAAATTGATCTTGCAGATATGGATTATGATTCGTGGAGGCAGAGCCTTGTTAAGGATGCCGACGTGCTTGAGCTGCTGACGTTAATGGTCAGGGATATTACGCCGGAGCACGACTCAAAGCTGCAAGAGCTTTTCCGGGTGATTGATAACAAGATCACCCACCCCATCAATGAGGGAAATAAAAAGCTAATCATCTTCACCGCCTTTGCGGATACGGCGGACTATCTTTATGACAATGTCAGCCGCTATGTCAAGGAAAAATATGGGTTGAACACCGCGATGGTATCCGGTTCTGTTGAAGGACGGACAACTTGCCCCAAGCTCCGTGCCGACCTGAACACGGTGCTGACCTGCTTCTCGCCCATCTCGAAGGACAAGGAGCTGCTGATGCCGGGAGATAAAACGGAAATCGATGTGTTGATTGCAACCGACTGTATTTCAGAAGGTCAGAACTTGCAGGACTGCGATTACCTCATCAACTATGACATCCACTGGAATCCCGTCCGCATTATTCAGCGCTTCGGGCGTATTGACCGTATCGGGAGCCGCAACAAGGTCATTCAGCTTGTGAATTTCTGGCCCGATGTAACCCTTGACGATTACATCAATCTGAAAGCCAAAGTTGAAACCCGTATGAAAATCGTGGATATGACCGCTACGGGCGATGATAACCTGCTCAGTGATGAAGAAAAGACAGACCTTGAATACCGAAAGGCACAGCTCAAGCGTTTGCAGGATGAGGTCGTAGACATTGAGGATATGACAACGGGCATATCCATTATGGACTTGGGGTTAAACGAGTTCCGACTCGACCTGCTTGACTATATCAAACATCACCCTGACATAGACAAGACGCCTTTCGGCTTGCACTCGGTTGTTCCTGCAAGTGAGGATACGCCTGCCGGTGTGATCTATGTTTTGAAGAACCGTTCCAACAGCGTGAACATCGATCATCAGAACCGGCTGCACCCCTTCTATATGGTGTATATCGGCAATGACGGCGAGGTCATCTGCGACCACCTTTCTCCGAAACAGATGCTTGATAAAATGCGTTTCCTCTGCAAAGGAAAGACGGAACCGATTCCCGAAGCCTACAAGCCGTTCAATAAAGAAACCCGTGACGGAAAGGATATGTCCAAATTTTCCAAGTTGCTCGGCAATGCCATCGCTTCCATCATTGAAGTAAAGGACGAGAGTGACATTGACAGCTTCTTGGGCGGCGGTCAGGTCAGCTTCCTGTCAAACGAAATCAAAGGACTGGACGACTTTGAACTGATATGCTTCTTGGTAATTAGAAATTAGAAATGAGGAGTTAGGAGTGAAGGAAAGCATTGTTTTTGACAAGAGCAAGGGGTTTGCCTTGGAATTATTGCGTTATACAAGTATCTTTGTGATGAAAAGAAAGAATTTATATTGTCAAAGCAATTATTGCGAAGCGGAACAAGTATAGGGGCAAATATAGCGGAAGCGAGCTGTGCATACAGCAGCAAGGAATTTCTTGCAAAAATGTATATTGCATTTAAGGAATGCGCAGAAACCGCATATTGGCTGGAGCTGTTGTATAAAGCACAGTATTACTTCAAGGGCAAATATGTCAAGGTGGACGATGTGCCGACGCTTATCGACGACGAGAAAGCCAATGCTATCGAGTTCTACCTTATTCAGAACGGCTATGTGGATATGAAGCGCAAGGTGACGGACAAGTACCGCCAGGATGTTAAGAACGGAACCGTTGCGGAGTTGCCGGAGGAATTGGGGCCGATGACGGACGGCATCCACACGCTCATTCAGGCTGTCTATGACGACAGCGTTCTCAAGGATATGTTCTCCGACGGTCACGAAACCAAGGTTAAGGAAAATCCTCTCAACGAGAACTTTGCCAAGCGTGAGTTTCAGGCTTTGTGGCGTGAGATCAACCATAAGTATGCCTACACCGTCGATTTTGACAGCGCCGAGCTGATTCGCAACGCCATTGCCCATATTGACGAAAAGCTCTTTGTTTCCGAGCTGCAATATACAACCACCATCGGGCGGCAGAAAACGGAGATGAATGAGTATGAGATCGAGCGTGGAGCATCCTTCACTGGCGAAAAGACCCGGACGCAGACACTCAAACACGCCGAAACAAGTCAGATCAAGTACGACCTTATTGGGAAAATCGCAGAGGGCACCGTTCTGACACGGCGCACGGTTTCTGCTATCCTGCAAGGCATCCGTGTGGATAAGCTCTATATGTTCAAGAACAACCCGGAGGAGTTCATCACAAAGGTCATCCGGCTTATCAATGAGCAGAAAGCCACAATGATCGTAGAGCACATCTCTTACGACACGATTGAGGGCGAATATGACAGCTCTATCTTCACGGCTGAAAAGGCAACACAGAGCTTTGATAAGGCGTTCCTCGCAAAGAAAGCCATTCAGGACTATGTGTTCACAGACGGTTCGGCGGATAAGAGCATTGAGAGAAAGTTTGCTGAGGATTTGGATGCAGCGGACGAGGTGTGTGTCTACGCAAAACTGCCAAGAACTTTCCAAATTCCCACGCCGGTAGGAAACTATTCGCCGGACTGGGCAATCGCTTTCTATGAAGGTACGGTCAAGCATATTTTCTTCATAGCCGAAACAAAAGGCACAATGGAAAGCCTTGAGCTGCGTCCTATTGAGCAGGCAAAAATCTCTTGTGCGAAGAAGCTGTTCAACGAGATGTCCACAAACAATGTGGTGTACCACGATGTAGACAGCTATCAAAGTTTGCTAAACATAATGAATTCAATTTGAGGTGACGAAATTGAGTAAGGCACATTGGACACAGCATACGCATCTGTTCAAAAATGACGAGTATGAATGCTCCGTTTGCGGAGCGATATATGACAAGCCGTATGCCGTTTGCCCGCACTGCAACTCTCAAATGGGCGGTTCAAAATATGACCCTGATTGGGTCGATGAAATGGCTGCATATGACGAAATATTCGGCGACGATTGAGCAAAGAGTTGTTAAGCAATTATCGGCCTTTTGGAGATTTACCAAAAGGCCGATAACGATGTTTAGGATTTGTCAAAAAATACTCCGATGAATTTGCAGTTTCAAATTATTCACAAGCGAACAGCGGCGTATAATTTCTAACAGAATTCTAACACAGTGAAATTAAATCATTTTTTTGCAAGTTCAGGAGTATCAAGGCATTGTAAACTCCGACATTTTTGATGTTAGGTGTAAAGGTTTGCTCGGAATGTGCAAGAATACATGCAAATACATACCATTACACTCAAGGCGAGCCCCTACGAACCAAAAGGTCAGGGGTTCGAGTCCCTTGCAGCGCGCCACGGAAAAAGGAATCGCAAAAGCGATTCCTTTTTTGCTTGTAAACCAATTGGAACTCGAACCCTGAGAGGGTGAGCGACGTTAAGAAAACAGTCCGGCGGACTTTATTGTAACCGCTGATTAGTCGCCGTCACGCTTCTCGGCGGCTGCTTTCCCGCCGCTTAACGCCCGAAATGCTCGTTAATACATAAGCCAGTATTAACTGCGCTTTCGAACGCTTTCGGCGAAAAATCATTTCGCCGATAAGCATAACTTCGAATTAATCATCAGTTACTTTAGGCGCGAAGTATGAGGAGGGTACTGCCGCGGAGCGGCGGTCGACGAGCACGCAAGGCGGCGCAGCCGACTGTGTCCCTTGCAGCGCGCCAACCGCAATCCCTTGTAAATCAAGGGGTTGCGGCCTTTTTAATGCTTTGTTTTCCCGCCTAAATAATTGTTTTTCTAACAGATTTCTAACAATACGGCGGATTCGGCCGTTAAAAATGTATGACGGGCTTAAAATTTCACTTGCATTTTTGGACTGTGAGGAGTATAATTTCTATGTAAGAAACAAAGCAGATATAGGGGTGAAGAAATGAGTAAGGCACATTGGATCGAGCACTCACATTTATTCAGGGCGGACGAATACGAATGCTCCGTTTGCGGGGCGGTATATTACAAGCCGTATGCCGTTTGCCCGCATTGCAATTCTCAAATGGGCGGTTCAAAATATGACCCTGATTGGGTCGACGAAATGGCCGGATATGATGAAATATTCGGCGACGATTGAATGCGAACAACATGATTCTGAAAGCCGCAGTTCCTTGTGTATCAAGGGACTGCGGCTTTGCTGATTTTATATGCTTTTTGCTTTAAGTGCGGTTTTAGCCGTGACGAAAATGGCAAACTGAATCTTGGCGAAATTTGGCAAAATCGTCTCTCCCTCAGCCGCTATGCGACAGTTTCTTTAAGGTGTTGGCAACAGTTTAATGCCGCGATAATGTGCGTACCGCCTGCGGCACACCTCATCCGTCTCGCAGGCTCGACACCTTCTCCTCAAGGAGAAGTCGGAGGTGGCTGCGGGCTTTGTGTTTTTTAAGAAATACTCCCTCAGTCCTACGGACAGCTCCCTCAGGAGGGAGCCTAAGAGGCGGGCAACAGTTTGTTGTTGAACTATTCAGCAACTTCCCGCAGGCAAATCCATAATATAAAATTTTCTCTGCGGCGGAGGAAATTTTCCCTGCGAATTAATAATTTGTTCTTTTATTTTGCCGTAGAATATGATAAAATGACAATGTAACGGGCGAGGAGGCCCTGTCGGCTGCAAAAGCCGTAAAAAAACAGCAAAGGAGAGACTGATATGGGACTCATAAAAGCAGGAATCGGAGCATTGGGCGGCACTTTGGCTGATCAG
>SAMEA3663283__coassemble_942_pt1 | contig 25316 bp, 23 predicted proteins | sample SAMEA3663283__metabat2_low_PE_007 | metagenome-assembled genome bin SAMEA3663283 (sample SAMEA3663283) | pig gut metagenome | biome: pig gut; feature: pig-associated habitat; material: faeces | place: China | collected 2013
ATATGACATGGACCTCGGCGGGCGCAGTAAGCCTGCCGTCCAGCTCCACGCCGCACTCAAGAGTCTCCACCTGCTGCGCCGTGTAGCCCGGGCGGACAGGCACGCGGTAGGTCTTGGAGACATGGTGGGACGGATGCATCATAAGATTTGCGAATTCGCCGTCATTCGTCATCAGCAGCGCGCCCTCGGAGACTCTGTCGAGCCTGCCGACGGGGTAGACACGTTCCTTGACGTCGGCGACAAGCTGCGTGACGCATTTTCTGCCCAGCTCGTCGTCGGTGGTGGTGACATATCCTCTCGGCTTATTGAGCAGGATATATCGCAGGCTGCTCTCTTTCCTTACACGCTTACCTTTGACGGTCACGGTATCTTTTTTGGGGTCAACGCTGTCCCCTATCTCGGCGGTTCTGCCGTTCACCTTGACGGCGCCCGCCCTTATCATATCCTCGGCCTTGCGCCTTGAAGCGACGCCCGCCTCGGAGAGAAACTTCTGAAGCCTTATTTTATTATCGGGCAATTAGTTCACCTCTGAACGATGGAAAAAATCTTTGATCTTCTTAATTATTCGGCTGAACACTCCGCCGCTGTCGGGCTTCTCACCGCCCGGCTCGGCCGCGGCAACGCTCTCCGCCGCCGCAAGCGGCAGCTCGGCGACCTTGCGATCACCGCAGCGGAACACCGCCGTACCCAGCACCTCGCCCTCGCTGACCGGGGCGTATTCAAACGGGCGCAGCAGCAGCTCAAGGCTGCATTTCTCGCCCTCAAAGCAGTATGCCTTGCCTACCGCCCTCACCGCCACGTTGCTCCTCACGCCGCCGCAGACCTTAACGCTCAAATTGCTTTGCGGGAATTCGAGCGGAGCGGTCTTGCACCTTGCAAAGCCATATTCGAGCATAGCAAGGTGGTCGTTCCAATCGTCGGGAGCGTTGAGCGTCACGGCGACAAGCACCACGCCGTCCCTCTCGGCGGCGCTGACAAGGCAGCGGCCGCTTTTTTTGGTGAAGCCGGTCTTGATACCAATAACGCTGTCGTCGCTCCAGAGCAGTCGGTTGTGATTTCGCAACGTGCGGGCATACGGCGGATTGCCGTAGGTCAGCCTCGCCGTCTTGCTTGAGCACACGGCGGCGAATTCCGGGTTGCTTATGCTTTCGCAGGCGAGCAGCGCCATATCGTAGGCGGTGGAGTAATGCTCGCCGCTGTCAAGCCCTGAGGCGGTCACGAAATTTGTGTCATTCATGCCTATCTCGCGGGCGCGCTCATTCATCATGCGGGCGAAGCCCTCGTTGCTGCCGCCGAGCACCACGGCGACGGTATTCGCCGCGTCGTTGCCCGATTGCAGCAGCATTCCGTAAACAAGCTCACGCATAGACACGCTGTCGCCCTCCCGAAGCCCCATCGAGGTGCCCTCGACGGCGACCATGTCGTGAGTGACCTTTATCTCCATATCGGGGACGGCCGCCTCAATGGCAAGCAGCGAAGTCATTATCTTGGTGGTGCTCGCCATTGGCATACGCTCGCCGCTGTTTTTGGAATACAGCACTTCGCCGTTATTGGCGCACATGAGCACAGCGCTGCGGGCGGATACCCCGAGCGCCGACGCGTCAACGCCGAAAGCGCACACAAGCATGGCAAAGGACAAAAGCAAAGCAATCACTTTTTTCACACATCTCAACCCCATATATCGCATTTATTGCAATATATGCGGGCGGGAGCGGTTTTTATTATTCGGCTGCCTTGCCCTCGCCGTTAACATAGCTGTCGATAGCGGCGTCAACGGGGTCGTTGCCCTTATTCTTGAAGGTTGCGATAATGTCCGATGCCTTGTCAACAAGGTCGGGCACCATGCCTATAACTCTCTCGACCGAGCCCTCTGCCGCGTCGATATACTTGACGCTGACGCTGCCGTTATTGACAACGAGGAAAGCTACGGGGCTGATGGTGATGCCTGCTCCGCCGCCGCCGCCGAAAAGCTCGGCGTTGGACTTCGAGGGGAAATCGGTGCCGCCCGAAGCAAAGCCGTAGGTAACCTTGGAAACGGGGATTATCTGGAGAGTCTCACTGATCTTGATGGGGTCGCCGATGATGGTGCTGACGTCCACGAGATCCTTTATCTTCTCGATCGAAGTGCCGAGGATGCCTGATGCTGACTGTTCTTTCATTTTGTTTTCCGCCTTTCTTGATTATGTATTATTTGAATTTTTCTGCTTTTCAACGTCGGCAGTCTTTGCCTTGCCGTGCTTAAGCAGTTTGAAAACGACCTTAAACAGAAGCTGGAATGCCACGACTATGACTGCGTTTATGAGCCTGAGCGGTATCACCGCCGCCTTGACGTGCATCCGAGCCGAGTTGCTGCCCCCGACAAAATCCGGGGTGACCTCGATATTGTATTTCTTCACCCTCATGTTGCTGACGATGAAGCCCATTGACGGGAAGGCTGCGGCGCAGACCTTGCCGTATTTCACAGCGGTATCCGCCGCATCGCCCGAGCCGACGGTGAGCGAAACGTAAAGCTCTTCAAAAATGAAGGCTCTGCCGATACGCCTGAACATCCCGCCGAGCGCCGCAGCAGCGTCCTTTAAGAGCTGCACCACGCCCGAAACGCCCTGATTATGATAGAATCGGACGAACATATTGTCCTTCTTTTTCTTAGGCTCGGGGATCTTTTCATCCGTTTTCTCTGGCTCTTTTTCCTTTTTCTTTTTCTCCTTTTTGGGATTCTTCTCTTTCATCGGCAGGAGATCGAATTTAAGGAAAAGCCAGCTGAGCGAAACGGTCAGCTCCTCATCGTAGTGAACCGTTATCATCACCTTGATGCTCAGCAGCAGGATGATGAACGCTATGATGCCGAGAATTATGTATAATGCCGTCACTCTTTCTCCTCCTTTATCCGTTATTCCGACTGGAAGAAGCTGCGTATCTGCTCGCCCTGCTCGTTATTTATCTCGTCGTCGTTCATATCCGTTACCTCTGGCTTATCGGGCAGCTCGGGCAAGTCGGCGAGAGACGAGAGGCAGAAGCACCGCAGGAAGTCGGGCGTCGTGCCGTAGAGCAGAGGCCGACCGGGAAGCTCAAGCCTTCCCTTCTCCTCAAGCAGACCCTTTTGACAGAGCGTGGAGATAACACCGGAGCAATCGACCCCGCGTATCTGCTCGACATAGGCCTTGGTGACGGGCTGATTATAAGCCACGACCGCCAGCACCTCGAGCGCCGCCGCAGAGAGCGGGGCATTCTTCTTGATATCGAGCACGCTCCTCACCTGCTGAGCGTATTCTATGCGGGAGCAGAGCTGATACTTGCTGCCGAGGCGGAGCAGGCACACGCCGCTCTTGCGCTCGTCAAGTATTCGCTGAAGCTCCCAAAGTGCGCCGGTGACGCTGTCGACATCGACCTCGAGCGCCTGAGCTATCCTCGAAGCCTCTATCGGCTCGCCCGAGGAAAACACGATAGCTTCACACGCCGCACGAAGCTGTTCATTCGTCAATTTCTATTCTCTCCCCTCTGTCCTTGAGAAGCGTAACGTCGCTGTCGCCGCCCTGACCGTCAACGCTTATTCTCTTTGCCTTGACCATTGCAAGCAGGGCGAGGAAGGTTGCGACCATCTCGGAGCGGGACTCCGACCCTTCAAAAAATGAAGAAAACTTCTGCCTGTTGCCGCCCTTGAATCTCTCGATGATATAGCTGACTCTTGAAGCGACGGAGACTATCTTGCGGGCGACTATGCCCCTGAAAGCGTCGATAGGCGGGGGCAGCCTGCGCTTGCCCTTGCCGACGGCGGCTATATACGCCTTGAATATCTCAAACGGCTCGTGAATGCGGGTGTAAGTCATATCCACCTCGAATTCCTCGGGCGGCCTTGAGTAATAATCGAAGCCCGAGCTTTGCTCGCGGAGCTGATTCGCGACTCGCTTGCAATCCTGATACTCGGTCAGCTCGCCTCGAAGCTCCTCAACGAGCTTCTCCGCCTCCTCATGGACGGGCAGGAGCGAAACCGTCTTGATATACAGCAGCCTCGCCGCCATCTCAAGGAATTCACTGGAGACCTCCAGATCCTCCTGCTGCATTTGACGGACATAGTCGAGATACTGCTCGATTATCTCCATTATCGGCACGTCGTTGATGCTCAGCTTCTTTTTACTGATAAGCTGGAGCAGGAGATCCATAGGCCCCTCAAAGACCTCGAGCTTATACTGTATTTTTTCCAAATCCAGACCTCCGGGTTATTTTATAAGACTGAACGGTAAATTTGCTAAATTGATAAAGAGCTTTGTTACTGCACTCGTTATCGCCGAGAGCGGCGCGTCCAGCACTCCGAAGAAGAGCAGGGCAAAAACGCCGAGGATTATATAGCGCTCATACTTCATTATCTTGAAGTAATATTTTGACGGGATTATGATGTTGAGTATGCGGGAGCCGTCGAGCGGAGGGATCGGGATAAGGTTAAAGACCGCAAGGCCGATATTGACCGACGCCGCATAGAAGAAGAACGCCGCTATCGCAAAGACAAGCTCGCTGTTGCCGTCGTAGAGCGACCCGACGGCGCAGTAGGGCAGCAGGAAGATAAAAGCCATTATCAGGTTTGATATCGGGCCTGCAAGCGCCGTGGCAGCCATACCGCCCTTGGGGTTTTTGAAGTTCCTCGGATTCACGGGCACGGGCTTTGCGTAGCCGAAGCCGACGAGGAATATCATCAACGCGCCGATAAGGTCGACATGCGCAAGAGGATTGAGCGTAAGTCTGCCGCTGAGGCGAGCCGTATCGTCGCCGAGCTTATAGGCGACAAAGGCGTGGGCGAATTCGTGTATCGGCATGACGCAAAAGATAACGAAAACTCTCGCCATGAGTGAAACGAGCACTTCAAGGCTGAAGCCGTTTCGGATAATATCAAAAATCATGTTATTTCCTTTCCTCCCCGATGACCGCCCTCTGAACGCCTCCGAAATCCGTGATAGTGCCGACCTCGGCAAAGCACTCGGAGAAAAGCTCCGTTATCCCGCTCGCCTGACCCTCGCCGCATTCGACTGCGGCGGCCTTGCTGTGCGGCAGCCAGCTCTCGGCAATGGCGCGGTAAAAATCCATGCCGTCGCTGCCGCCGTCAAGAGCCATAGCAGGCTCTCTGAGCACTTCGCGCTGAAGCGCGGGGATATCGGCGCTCTCGATATATGGGGGATTTGAGAGAATCATATCTACCTGCGGGATATCGAAGGCGTCAAAGCCGCCGAAAATATCTCCGCAGACAAGCTCGGCATTGTTGCAGCCGAGTTTTTGTTTGTTTTTGGTGAGGTAGGCGAACGCCGCCTCGCTCTTCTCGATAAGATATACCCTGCAATCGGGGAAGAGCTTCGCAACGCTCAGTCCTACGCAGCCGCTGCCGGCGCAAAGGTCGATCACTACCTTCTTCTCGCCGCGCTTTATGCGGGATTCGGCGAAATCGACGAGCAGCTCCGTCTCCGGCCTCGGGATAAGCACTCCCTCGCCGACGAGGAATTCATTTCCTCTGAAATCCCACGAGCCGATGATGTATTGCAGCGGTCTGCCGCCTGCCCTTTCGTCGGCTTTCGCAAGGAATTCACGCTCCTTATCGGGGCTGACCGCCTCCGAGCCGCCGAGCAGGATATCCTCATGCCTGCAACCGAGAACGACTTCAAGCAGCCAAAGCGCTTCGGAATCCGAATTCTCGACCCCGCCCGTTTCCATGACGGAAGCTCCTTTTTTCAGAAGCTGTCGGACGGTCATTCGTCGCCCTCAGCCGGCTGCTCCTTCTCGGGCACCTTGCCGGTCAGAGCCGCCTTCATGGCTTCAATGGCGACCTCGATTATCGCGTCGTCGGGCTCGGCAGTCGTTATATGCTGCATGAGCAGGCCGGGCGCGGAAAGGGCGCGGGTGAATTTATTGGGATATTTGCCCGCAAGCTGGATGAACTCAAAGCCGATGCCCATGATGAGCGGCATTATCAGCAGCTTGACGGCTATCCAAACCATTCTCGTCTCGGTGAGCTTCGGGAACAGAGCCGCAACTATCGAGGAAACAAGAATGCTGATGATTATCGTGACAAAGATGAAGCTGGTGCCGCAGCGGGGGTGGAAGCGCTTCTCCTCACGGATATTCGCAACGGTCAGCTCCTTGCCGTGCTCAAAGCAGAAGATTGTTTTATGCTCGGCGCCGTGATACATATAGGTGCGGTGGATCTCTTTCATCCTCGCGGTGAGCGCCATATAGGTGACGAAAATGATGATCCTGAGCACACCCTCGAATATCGTGCGCCACATCATCATCGAGCCGTGCGCCAGCTTCTCGTTGACAAGGTCAAAAAGGAAGCTCGGCAGCCACATAAAGAGCAGGAACGCAAGGGCAAAGCCCAGCACCGCCGAGATAACTCCGATAACGGTCATCATCTTGGGGCCGAAGTGGTCGCTTATCCACTTGTCGAGCTTTGACTCGGCCTCCTCGGTGTCGAGCGAAGTCTTCTCCGCCGACTCCATGAGGAGCTTGTAGCCGAATACCATCGACTCGACAAAGGCGATAACGCCTCTGATTATCGGGATATTCAGTATTTTATGCTTCCTGCGCAGCGAGACAAAATCCTTCATCTGCGTCTCTATAGAACCGTCCGGCAGGCGCAGCGACATAGCCGTGCCCTTCGGGCCTCTCATCATAATGCCCTCCATGAGCGCCTGACCGCCCACGGCGACATACTCAGTTTTTTGCTTCTTGCTCATTTGGCTTATTATCTCCTTCCCTTTCGGGTGTTTCATATTCGCTCGGGTCGATGGGGAGGGTTATCCTCACCGTCGTGCCCTCGCCGTAAACGCTGTCGATATCGAGCGTGCCGCGGTGAAGCCTGATTATCTCATCGGCGACCGCAAGGCCTATGCCCGAGCCCCTGACAGTGGTGTTTGCCTTATAAAATTTCTCCTTGACATGGTGCAGATCCTCGGCGGGGATGCCGCTGCCGTAGTCGCAGAACGATATGACGAGCGAGGCGGGGTTCGGCATCTCGACAAGCACGACTATCTTGCCGCCCTCCTCGGAATATTTCAGCGCATTATCGAGGATATTGTAGAACACCTGCTTTATCCTCGACGGGTCGCCCGTCATCGGAGCGGGCAGGCTCGGGACATTGTAGACTATCTCGATGCCCTCTTTGATAGCGCGCTCCTTGAATGTAAACACGACCTCGTCAAGCTCGGCAAGGGCGTCCATCTTCTCGGTGACGAGCTTCATCCTGCCGCTGCTCATGCGTGAGAAATCGAGCAGCTCCTCGACCATATCGTTGAGGCGGGTGGCCTCGCTGATGATAACTCCCATGCCTCTCTCGGTCATTGCGGGGTCGGTATCGCCTATCTGTAACAACGTCTCGCCCCAGCCCTTGATGGCTGTGAGCGGGGTACGCAGCTCGTGGGAAATGGTGGAGATGAAGTCGTTCTTCATCCTGTCGGCGGTCGAGAGCTTCGCCGCCATGTCGTTTATGGTGTTGCAAAGCTCGCCGATCTCGTCATTATACGGGTAATGGTCTATCCTTGCCGCAAGGTCGCCGTCGGCAATGCGCTTGGCGGTCTCTCCGACGCTCTTGACGGGGTTGACTATCGAGCGAATGAAAACAATGCTCGACACCATCACGACCGCAAACATCAGCAGCGCGGCAGCGACGATTATCATCGCCATCACGGCAAGCTGCTCGTCGATCACCCTGAGCGAGACCATGAATCTGACCGCTCCGGCAATTTCACCGTTTGAGTAGCGAATGATGTAGGAAGCCGCCATTATCTTCTCGCCAGACGGGAGCCTGCCCGTCCACTTCGCCGTGCCCTCGTTGCTCTGCATTGCGGCGGTGAAATCCGGCATTTCGACATCGTCGCCGATGCTGAAGCCGCTGCTCGATAAGAGGATCTTGCCCGAGGCGTCCACCGCCCACACGGCCACGGTATTCTTATCGGCAAAGTTGCTGACGTATTCCCTTGCCGCGGTCTCGAAGCTCGATGAATTCGAGTCGGCATAGAGATTCAGCACCGTCGTCATTTCATCGCCCGAGTAGGAATCGAGCGTCATATTGGCAAAGCCGTAATAATAGCTTCTGAACGAAAGGAACATCGAAAGCGCAACGGTTATGAGAATAGCGAGGATTATTGAGGCAACGCTCAGAAACCATCGTTTTGTTATTCCCACAAATTTCACGTCGGCGCTCTCCTTTCATTGATTTTGTCGGGTCAGACGACCCATTTATAGCCCACGCCCCATATAGTGATGAGGTGCTTGGGCACCGACGGGGTATCCTCCAGCTTCATACGCAGGCGGCGGATATTGACATCGACTATCTTCTCCTCGCCGTAGTAATCGCCGCCCCAGACGGTGTTGAGGATATCGGTGCGGCTCAATGCCGCCCCGGGGTTTGTAAAGAAATACTCCATAAGCTGAAATTCAACCTGAGTCAGCTCTATGTAGACATTGTTTTTGGTAAGCGTCCTGTTCCTGAGATTCAGGCGGAACTCGCCGAGCTCAATGACGTCGTCGGGCATTGCCGCCGCGCCGGAATTCATCGCAACGCGCCTGTAGATGGCGTCGACCCTTGCGACAAGCTCAGAGGGTGAGAAAGGTTTCGTGACGTAATCATCGGCTCCCATCATCAACCCGGTTATCTTATCCATCTCCTGCGTTTTGGCGGTGAGCATGATGATGCCGATATTCTTATTCTTAGCTCTGAGACGTTTGCAGACCTCGAGACCGTCGACATTCGGCATCATAACGTCAAGCACGGCAATGTCTATATCGCCGCCGCAGGCGTCATACTGCTCGAGCGCCTCGGCGCCGTCCTGAGCCTCGACCACCTCGTAGCCGCCGCGCCGCAGGTTGATGACCACGAATTCTCTTATCGCCGCTTCATCCTCGGCTATCAAAACTCTCTTCATACTCATCCTCCGTTCTGTTGAAATTTCGCTATTCTCGTTTTAATGTTTCGCTCGTTGAAGCCGGAGTCATTGCCGTTGTGGGTGATATAGGCGCAGACTACGCTGTCATCATTCCTCAAGGCCTGGATATATGAGGAGAACTGCCCGCTGCTCCAGCGTTCGGCGGAGACCCGCAGCACCGAGAACAGCTCGTTGTCGCCCTCGCTCTTCTCATCATAGACGATGAGGCAGGAGGTGGAGGGATAATATCTTGCACCGAGATACTCGGTCTCGTAATCCTTGAGAGTGACCATATACCCGTCGTCGGCATTGACTATCGCCTGAACCGCGGTCTTGAGCGAGCCGTCGGTGTAGCTGACCCAGCGGGTAAGGAAAACATTCTCATAATCCGGATCCTGTACCTTACGTTTCTCGCCGAGGAGCTGCTGCTGCACGGGGATCTCTATCACGCCATCGTTATTGATGTCGGCGCATCTTAACTGCTCATGTCTGAGAGTTTTGTCATTCGACTCCGTCTTTGGGTTGAAGAACGGCGCTACCAACGCCGACCTTGAGGAATCCCAATAGACAAGCTCGGTTATCATACGGTCGCTGCCCTTGAGAGCGTCGACATAAATACGCAGCGGGGCTTTGTCCGAGGCTTTCTCGGTCTTGACTGGCAGATAGCTGCTCACGTTGGCGTCGAGCCTCGTTTCACCCATGAGCACGACCGAGCCGGACGAGAGCTTGAGCACGCGGGCGAATCTGTGCGTCACCCCGTCGGTGTTGCTGTAGCAGATGAAAAACAGCTCGTTGTATGAATCGCCGTCAACATCCACGAGCTTCGCAAGGGAGCAGAATTCATTGGCAATCTCGCTGTAGCTCAGTTCCGACGGCTCCGAGCGGTAGACCGACACGACATTGCCGGTGGATATGCCCGGGATATTCCAAAGAACCAGCAGCTCCTTGGAGCCGTCGAGATCCATGTCGTCTATGGCAACATTCCCGACCTCGCTGCCGTAGCCGCTGAAGTCGCCGCCCGACACCCATCCGCGATTCGTATCCCTGTAGATATGCATTCTGGCGTTGCTCTCGCTTTTGCCCGTACGGTAAAAGACTATCGCCTCCTCCGAGCCGTCGCCGTCGATATCGTTGAAGATTATCGCAGAGCGGTTGTCGCCCTCGTAGGGGATGCAAAGGCGGATATCCTTGCCGAGGTCGTTTTGAATAGTATCCACAAGCCCGCCGTATTCGTCATAATAAAGGGGCGGCACTATCAGATCGTCCACGGAGCGGAGCAAGCGCTCGTCGCTGCACGAGGTCATCAGCAGGCACGCCGCCGCAATAAAAGCAGTCAGCGCAGTCATTGCTTTTTTCATGCCGATCCCCCTTTCAAAGAAACTTTCGGTATATTTTCAAGATATTATATCACAAGCCCTTTATTTAAATCAACACTTAACGCGCGATAAATTATAAAAATTAATAATTTATTTATATATTTTATAGTGAAAAACGACCGAAAAGGAGATATTCCCCTCTTCGGTCGTCATTAATTCGGTTTTGCGGTTATGAAATTTTGACTATTGCGGTGTATTCGCCGTATGCCCAGCAGTCGTTATCGGTGAATGTCACGGGCACCGAGACCACATCGGACTTCTCCTTGACCGCACTGAGATCGGCGCTCATTGCAAGCGGTGCGGAGCCGAGTGCGTCAAGAGACGCCTGCGGGCCGACCACGGTAACGTCGCTGAAATTGAGGCTGACAAGCTCGACCTTCGCCCCCTCGGGAGCGTTTATGAAGCTCACGGTCTTGGGCGCGACGACAGAAAGAGTTTTCATGCCGCTGACCTCGACGGTGACGGTGAATTTAAGAGCCTTGTCTATCACTATGCCGCCCGTCACTTCGGAAGCGGCAACGGTGAAGGTATTCGTGCCCTCTGTGAGCTTAGTGAAGTCGATCGAAGCTATCTCAAAGGATTTCATGTCCGAGAGCTTTGCCTCCGGCACTGCGAATTCGGCGCTTGAGGGGCTTATGGTGACGTCGAACGGAACATTATCCACATAGTCCGACGGCTTGCCGCTGAAGCTGCATTCCACGGGCAGAGTGGCTATCTTATAGACGGGCACGGTGACCTGCACCACCTCGCTCTGCCTGTTGTAAGTGATATACTTCGGGGTCTCGCCGTCCTTGGTGAGGGCGGCAAGATTTGCGTCCACGGTGATGCTCTGGCGGAGCATACCCGACGCCTGCGCCCTTGCGACGACCTTCTCGATCTTGTTGACCTGGGTCTCGGGACCTGTCACTTTGACGGTGTTTGACTCCGGGAAGATATAATCGCCCACATAGTAGCCGTCGGGCGCAATGCGGTCGCTGAACTCAATCTGAGGCTCGATGACGAATTCTTTCTCCTTTGGATAATCGAAATAAACGTCTATCTCGCTGAGCGAGTAAGAGTCGATATCGTAAAGCGGCCTCGTCTCATTGCTCGAAACGTCGATATGCAGGGTATATGTGCCGACGGAGTTGACGTAGCCGGTGTTGGCGGTAACGACAAGGTCGTCCGCTATCTTATCGGATTCAACGATATACCTCTTGCCGGTTATTGTTATGTCGACGGTGAACTGCGTCTCGCCGAAGGGCTTCAGTCCGAAGCTCTGCTCTATCTTGGCGTAATCTATCGTGACCGGGACGTTTTTGACCGTCACGGTCTTCTCGGGCGCCAGCACCACCGCCACCACAAGCCATATCACAACGGCGGCGAGCAGCGAAAACACCAGCAAAAATCTGTTGTCATAGAAGAGATCGCTTATCTTCAGTTTTTCTTTCTTTTCCATTTCTTCATGCCCTTTATAATTTTACTGAAAGTGCCGTCACCTGTGGTGAATCTGTTGTCGGGGCTGTCGATGAGATAATCTATCAGCATCTCGCGCAGCTTCGCCTCGGTCAAATCGCGGGTCAGCTCACCCTTGAAAGCGACCGAGATGGTGCCCGTCTCCTCGGAGGTGACGACTATCATGGCGTCGCTCTGCTCGCTCATGCCTATGGCGGCTCTGTGGCGGGTGCCGAGGTCGCTCGATATCTCGTCGCTCTTGGTCAGCGGGAGCACGCAGCCGGCGCAGAGCAATCTGCCGTTCCTGACAACGGCGGCGCCGTCGTGCAGCGGGGATTTCGGGAAGAATATGTTGCCGATAAGCTCATGCGAAACATGGGCGTCAACGGGGGTACCCGTCTTGATAACGTCGCCGAGGAGCATCTCCTTCTCCATGACGATGAGCGAGCCTGTCTTGCTGTCGCTCATGCGCTGAACCGCCTTGGCTATCTCGATTATCGAGTCTCTGACGGTCTCAAAAACATCGTTTTGCCCGCCCTTGAGGATAAGGCCGAGACTCGAGAATTTGCTCTTGCCCAGCCGCTCTATTATCTGCCTTATTTCCTGCTGGAAAAGGATTATGAGCACGATAAAAATATTTTGGAATACTATGCGGAACATATAGGTGCTCGCCTGCATCTCAAGCTGATAGACCACAAGGTAGGCTATGCCGAGCAGCACAAGGCCCTTGACAAGCTGGAACGCTCTTGTCTCCCTGATGAGCTTTATGCCGTTATAGAGCACAAAGGTGACGAGCAGGATATCGAGCAGATCGGTGAAGCCGAAATGCAGCGACGGTATCTTTGAGAAGAAATCTGTTATATTTTCAAAAGATGTCATGGCCTGACAAACCCTTTCATACACAATGCTGTGTCCGATAATTCGCCGTGCGGAAGCATGACGGCGGTCGATCGGCGATTAGATGTAAACTACGATTACATAATATCACAAAGGCGGCGATGTTGCAAATCATATTTGCAGTTTTAACAAAAATTTAATTTTCTGTCAGGCAGACCGCGTGGGCGGCTATGCCCTCACCCGCCCCGGTGAAGCCCATGCCCTCCTCGGTGGTGGCTTTCACGCTGACAAATTCGTCGCTGATCCCGCAGGCGGCGGCAATATTGCGGCGCATTCCGTCTATATACGGGCGCATTTTCGGCCTCTGAGCGATAACGGTGCAGTCGATATTCACTATCGAGAAGCCTTTATCCGCAAGCACCTTAACGACCTCGGCGAGCAGCTTGAGGCTGTCCGCACCCTCGTATTTTGCGTCATTGTCGGGGAAAAGGCAGCCGATATCGCCGAGCGCGGCGGAGCCGAGCAGAGCGTCACTCACGGCATGGAGCAGCACATCCGCGTCGGAGTGACCGAGCAGACCTTTTTCATACGGAATCTCAACGCCGCCTATTATCAGCTTCCTGCCCTCGGCGAGGCGGTGAACGTCGTAGCCGTGACCTATTCTCAGCATATTTCTCCCCCTTTGACTTTCCCCACGAATTCATCATAGCTCGTGATGCAGTTGAGCACCTTGACGAGCGAATTCGCGGTCAATCTTGACGGTAAATCATAATATTTCAGCAGCGCAGCCCGCTTCTCGGAGCTGTTTTCGCCGCCGGTAAAGCCCAATTCATACAGGTCGAGCTTCGTTATCGGTCTCTCCGGCTCCTCGGTGCGCTCGCACAGCACCCCGGCGTTCGCCAAAGCCTGCATTATCACCTGCTCCGACACGCCCTCAACGCCGAGCTTGCCCTCCTTGGACGGCTCGGTCTTGCGCCGCTCCTTGCCGAAAATATCGGGTATATAGGCGTTGATTATCTTGCCGTTATCGACGGTGGAGCCTATGAACGAACGTATCTTAAAGCCCGCCGAGTCGCTGTCGGTGAGCACGATTATCCCCTGCCGCTCGGCAAGGGTCCTTATCATTTTTTGCAGTTCCTTATCTTTGAATATTCCGAAGCCGTCGGTTTGGATTATAGGAGCGTCGATAATGCCCGAGAGCTTTATTTTGTCGTATTTCCCCTCGACGACCACGGCCTGTCTTATCTTTATCATCGGTCACCCTCTGCCGGCTCTTGCCAGCTTCACCAAAGTCTGCTCGAGCACGAGCCGCTTATCCGCAGCGGTGCTCTTCATCGCCGTATCCGCCGCCGCAAGTATCTCAATGCAGTCGCCCACGCTCTCAAACGAGAGCTTTGCGCCGTTCCTCGCAGCGTTGGTGAGGCGGAATTCTCTGCCCGCATAGCTGTAATATTTTGCCACATCCTCGGCTCTGCCGCCCGCCTTGACAGCCGCTTTTGCGCGGTAAATGTCGGAGTATGAGGCTATAAGAGCGCCGAGTATCTGGAATTCATCCTCCCGCTGCTCAAAGAGCACCGAGAGCTTGGTGAACGCGCTGTCGAACCTGCCTGCCGTGAGGTCTCTTATCATGTCGAACACCTTGGCGTCAAGGCTTTTGACGCACACCGCGTCGATATCGCTGCGGGTTATCTCGCTCCCCTCGGCATAGGCGCAGACCTTCTCCGTCTCGTTGAGCAGGGTATTCAGGTCGCTGCCCACGCAGGTTATCAGATAAGCCGCTGCGCCGCGCTCAAACCGCTTGCCGCGCCTCTTTGCCCCGCTCTCGAGCATTTTGGCAAGGTCGCCCGAGGTCTTTTTATCAAGCTTGACGGTGAAGCCGTATTTGTCAAACAGCTTGACCGCTTTATTCCACTTTGCGCCCTTCGGCTCGTAGGTGAGCATAGCAAAAACAAGCGCGCAGTCCTCGGGATTCTCCTCAAGCACCGTCTTTAGCTGCTCAAAGCCGCCGTCATCAAGCAAATCGAGCGGCATATCCTTGACAAGCACACATTTTGTCTCCGCCATCATAGGCACGGCCGCGGCGCTCTCATATATCTCGTTCAGCGTGGTCTCCTTGCCGTCAAAGGCATGGAAATTGAAGTCGGCGAACGTATCGTCAACGGTTTTTTTAACTATTCGGTCGGTATAAATTTTTTTGAGGTAGCTTTCTTCGCCGTAGATAAGGTAAACGCCGACGGGATCGTCCCGCAGCTTCTCCTTGAGCGAAGCTTCGTTCAACGCAGCCATAAAGCCCTCCGTTTATTGCATTTTATCTGCGGCGCAGCGCCGCACAGCCCCTGCGGGCGTATATTTCGAGATCCCCGCAGCCCGCAGTAGCGGCCGCATTGACCCCCAATGCTCTCAGCTCATTGCCGACGGCAACGCCGCGCAGATTATCGGCGGAGACAGCGGCAATATCGAAGCCCCCAACCGCCTGCGGGTAGTCGCTTCGGCTTATCAGCGCGTCGGCGTTCACCGCTTCGTCGGGCAAAGCGGTAATATCGGCGAGCGGGTCAAGACAGACGAGCAGCGACATATCCTCGCTCTTTATGTATACGGCGCAGCCCGTATCGGTCCGATAGGTATGCACCGTGAAATTTTCGGATTCATAAACGCCCTCAAACGGGTGTTTTTCGACCCCGCCGAGCAGCAATTCGCAGCCCTCGGGCAGTGAGTCGTAATAGATATTCTCCGGTCGTCGGGCGGAAAGCGCGTCAAGCGCATATTCGGCATATTCGCCGTCGCCGCTCGGTATAAACGCCGCCGAAAGCGTGCCTTTCATACCCGCAAGAGCGTTATTCAGGCTGCTTTTGCCGTAAAACGCGCTGCCGCCCGCACCGATGAGCAGATTCTCACGCCGCTTGCTCACAAGCACGCAAATGCCGTTGCCCGTGTCAAGCATGGCGGCGCGGGTCTGCATATCGGCAGACACCGAGAAGCCTATGACGGAGCAGCAGAATATTGCAGCGCACAATGCGGCTGTCAGGCGGGGCATCGCCCGCCCCAAAATGGCGAAAAGCACCGAGAGCGCACACAGCAGAAACAGCGCGCAGAACACGGCGCACGCCTCGTCCTCGCTGACTGCGAAATCAGCGAGATCACTTGAGGCAAGCAGCTTTGAGCCGCCGAGCATATACGCGGCAAAAAGCCCGCCCGCAAACGAAAACAGGTTAAAAATATGAGTTATCGAGCCGAACGCCGCGCCGATCGCGCTCAGCACCATGCACGGCGAAGCGGCGGGGGTGATCACGAGATTTGCAAGCAGCGAAATGAAGTTGAAATTGCCGTAAAGCCTCATTGAGACGGGCAAAGTGAACGCCATTGCCGCAGCGGCGGTGACCAGCGCCTCGGCGATATAAACTGCCGCCGTCCTTATCCTCCACGGCAGACGGCGCTCGGCGGAGTCCCTGAGCCTCGGCAGCACAAGCTCCGAGCAGAGAATTATCCCGAGCGTTGCAAGGGCGGAGAGGCGCAGTGATACCGAGCCGATCGAGAACGGGTCGGCAAAGCCTATCACGGTGAGCGCAAACCCGAGCGAATTCAGCGGGTCGCGCTTCCTCATAAGTATATCGGAAAGCAGAAAAACAAGGGTCATTATGCCCGAACGCATAACGGAATAGGTGAGCCCCGCGAGCAGCATGAAGCCGACCGTGCCGACCATTGCCAAAGCATAGGCAAGGCGGCGTGGCATCCTTGTTTTCCTGAGAATTTTCAAAATCAGCATTGACCACAGCGACAGATGAAAGCCGGAAACGCACACGATATGCGTTATCCCGATCTTTGAGAATGTCGCCGAGGATTCGGCGGAAAGCCCGCTCCTGTCGCCGAGCAAAAGGGCGACGGCGAGCCTGCCGTTTTCATTCGGAAGCGTGCGTATGACCGCGGATCTGACGGCGGAACGCAGCTTCAATATAAGCGCACCGAGCGGCTGCCTGCCGCAGTGCGGAGCGACGGAGTATTTACCCGTCGGATAAGCGCCGAGATATATTCCCGACGAGCGATAGGATTCGAGATATTTCTCGGAGCTCTCGCCTAAGACATAAAAAGTAAAATTGCCGTCGACCGTGTCATACGGCTCGGCCTCGGGCGGGTTTGAGAACACAAGGCGCACCTTGATATCGGTCTTTTCGCCCTCAAATTCCGTGACCCTGCCTGTGTAATAATAATTGCCGTATTTTATCTCCGGCTCGCTCTCAAGGCGCACGGCAGCCTCACCGACCGAGCCGCTGAAATCGACCCTCGGCTGATAATAAAATACATTCGCCGCGGTCAGCAGCGCGCAGGCGAGCGCACCCGCCGCAAAGGCGCAGGGCAGCACCCGCTCTTTCCTTATATTTTTGAAGCAAAGAGACACCGCAAGGGCGGCGAAAAACAGCAGAAAAGCGATCTTCGCCGCCCCGATATCGGTATCATTGAGCACGGCAAGGGTGAAGAACACCGTCAAGCCGATAACTGCGAACGGACGGGGCAAAAGCACTCACTCCGATCGTTTATTTTTCTATAAGGGGAATTTCTCCAAGAAATACGATATCGTCTCTCTTGGCAGCGTCGCCCTCGGCGAGCACCGCAGCCTTGGCAACGACGTTCGCGTCGAACTTAGCGCAAAGCTCCTCGACCGCCTTGAGGGATTCGCCTGTGCTGATAACGTCGTCAAGGATGACAACTCTCTTGCCCCTTATCTGCTCGCCCTCAATGCTGTCCATGATGAGGGTCTGGACGGACTCGGTGGTTATCGAGCGGACGTTGACGATAACGGGGTCTTTCATATAGAGCTTGGGCTTCTTGCGGGCGACGAAATACTTCTTGCCGCTCTGCCTTGACATCTCGTATGCGAGAGGAATGCTCTTTGCCTCGGGGGTAACGATATAATCGAACTCGGGAAGGCGTTTGAGCAGCTCGGCGGCGGCGTGGACGGTAAGCTCCACATCGCCGAAGATGATGAAGGCGGCTATATCGAGCTTGTCATTGAGCGGGCAGCGAAGCAGATCTCTCTCCATACCTGCGATATTTACTCTGTAATATTCTGACATTTTTATCTCTCCTTAATTTTATCAGCCTGCGGGCCAACCGAAGTCTCTGCCGCCCATGAGGTGGAAATGAAGATGCTTGACCGATTGACCTGCGCTATCGCCGCAGTTATTGACTATCCTGAAGCCGTCCTTCAGCCCCTTCTCGGCGGCTATCTTGGCGGCGACCTCAAAGATATGCGCCACTACGGCGCTGTTGCTCTCGTTTATCTCCGCCGCGGAGGAGATATGCTCCTTGGGTATGATGAGAACATGAACGGGAGCCTGGGGGTCGAGATCGTTGAAAGCCACGACGGTATCATCCTCATAGACCTTGGTGGAGGGTATCTCACCCGCCGCTATTTTGCAAAAAATGCAGTCCATCTTTATTCTCCTTTGCGAAAATGCTTATTTTAACATTTCTTTTACGATGTCGGCAACGGCATCCATAGCCGCCTTAACGCCGGAAACATCCTTGGTGCCCGCCATTGCACCGTCGGGTCTGCCGCCGCCTGAGCCGCCCGCAAGGCCTGCGACTTTCTTGGCGATATTACCCGCATGAGCGCCCTTTGCAACGGCGTTCTTGCCGCAGCCGCAGGCGAAATTCGCCGACTGACCGTTGACGCCGCAGATAACGGCGACGGCGTCGGGATCCTCCTTGACCTTGTCGCTCATGGCTCTCAGCTCGGCGGGCTCAACGCCCTCGACCGTGACGGCAACGAGGGTAACGCCGCCGAGGTCGACCGCGCCGCTCATTATATCGCCGGTCTTGAGCTGTGAGACCTCGGAGCGGAGCTTGTCTATCTCCTTATCCTTAGCTTTAAGCTCATTCATGACCGACGCCGCTCTCTTCTCAAGCTCGGTAGTATTCGCGAGCTTCATTGCAGCGGCGGTATTCCTGATAAGCTCCTCATTCTTGGCAATGTGCGCAAGAACGCCGAAGCCCGTGACGCCCTCTATCCTGCGAACGCCCGCAGCGACCGAGGATTCGGAAACTATCTTGAAGAGGCCGAGTTTGCCTGTATTATCGACATGGGTGCCGCCGCAAAGCTCGGTGGAGAAGTCGCCCGCTCTGACGACTCTGACGATGTCGCCGTATTTCTCGCCGAAGAGAGCCATTGCGCCGAGCTTCTTCGCCTCGGCTATCGGCATCTCAACGCTTGTAACGGGCAGAGCGGAGAGAATAATTTCGTTGACTCTCTGCTCAATATCATGCAGCTCCTCGGCGGTGAGGGCCGAGAAGTGAGTGAAATCGAATCTGACCTCATTGGAATTGACGAGCTGACCCGCCTGCTCGACATGAGTGCCGAGCTTCTCTCTGAGGGCGGCCTGGAGCAAATGCGCCGCGGTATGGTTGCGGGCAGCAGCTTCCCTTGCCTTGACATTGATCTCGGCCTTGACCTTATCGCCGATCGAAATGCCGTCACCGTCAACTATCCTGCCGACGTGCAGTATATTGCCATCAGCGGTCTTGCCCGTTGCGGTGACCTCAAAGAGGGCGCTCTCGGTCTTGATAACACCGGTGTCGCCCGCCTGGCCGCCGCTCTCGCCGTAGAATACGCTCCTGTCGAGCACGAGCGCAGCCTCCGCGCCCTCGGCGATATAATCAACTCTCTCGCCGTCGGCAACTATCGCCTTGACGGTGCCGTCGCAGGCGTAATCGGTGTAGCCGAGGAATTCGGTTGCGGGAATATCCTTGAGAGATGCGCTGCCGCCCTTCCATGCCTCAGCGCCCGCGTCCTTACGAGCTGCTCTGGCGGCTGCTCTGCTCTCAGCATAGAGCCTGTCGTATTCGGCGACGTCGACCGTCATGCCTTTCTCGGCAAGCAGCTCCTTGGTGAGGTCTATCGGGAAGCCGAAGGTATCCTGAAGCTTGAAAGCGTCAGCGCCGCTGAGCTGCTTTGAGCCGCTCGTTGCGATAATATTCTCAAGCACGGTAAGGCCGGTGTCGATGGTCTTGTTGAAGCTCTCCTCCTCTGCCTTGATGACCTTCACGATAAGGTCATGCTTCTCGACGAGGTTGGGGTAAGCGTCGGCGTTCTCGCGGATAACGGTCTCGCAGACCTTGTAAAGGAAAGTGCCCTTGATGCCGAGCAGTCTGCCGTGGCGGGCGGCTCTCCTGAGCAGGCGGCGCAGGACGTAGCCCCTACCCTCGTTTGAGGGCATAACACCGTCGCCTATCATAAACGTGGTGCTCCTGATATGGTCGGTGATAACTCTGAGAGAGACGTCGTTCTTCTCATTGTCGTGATACTTAACGCCCGCAATGTCGATGACATGCTTCATAATATTCTGAACGGTATCGACCTCAAAGAGGTTATCAACGCCCTGCATTATGCAGGCAAGGCGCTCAAGACCCATGCCGGTGTCGATATTGCAGTTCTTAAGGCGGGTGTAATTGCCGTTGCCGTCATTCTCAAACTGAGTGAAAACAAGATTCCAGAATTCAACATATCTGTCGCAGTCGCAGCCGACCTTGCAGTCGGGCGAGCCGCAGCCGTATTTTTCGCCTCTGTCGAAGTATATCTCCGAGCAGGGGCCGCAGGGGCCTGCACCGTGCTCCCAGAAGTTATCCTCCTTGCCAAGCCTGACCATGTGGTCGGGCGCGACGCCGATATCCTTTGTCCAGATATCATAAGCCTCGTCGTCGTCAAGATAAACGCTGACAAAGAGCTTGTCCTTGGGCATTTTCATTACTTCCGTGCAGAATTCCCATGCCCAATGGGTAGCCTCCTGCTTGAAGTAATCGCCGAACGAGAAGTTGCCGAGCATCTCAAAATAGGTGCCGTGGCGTGCGGTGATACCGACCCTCTCGATATCGGGGGTACGGATGCACTTCTGGCAGGTAGTCACCCTCTTGCGGGGCGGGGTAAGCTCGCCTGTGAAGTACTTCTTGAGAGGTGCCATGCCCGCATTGATGAGCAGGAGGCTCTTATCCCCCTGCGGCACGAGTGAGAAGCTCGGAAGCCTCAAATGACCCTTTGACTCAAAGAATGAGAGATATTTCTCTCTGATCTCGTTAAGTCCCATCCATTCCATATTGTATTTCCTCCTTGGGATCATACATCCCTGATTTTACTGAGTTAAAAATGAAAAAAGGGTGCAGTTTCACAACTCAAATGGGACGGCTCTCGCCGCGGTACCACCCAAATTGTGCAAAGCTGCACCACTCGATCCTTATAACGCAGGTAACGCCGCCGCTCATCGCAACGGAGCTCCGGGGCGGCTTAACACCTCTCAAACGCCCGACCGCCGTTTCAGCATTATCGGCAGCCTCTCTGTGAGCAAAAGGTGAATTTTCCCCTTCGTCGCTTCGGTATTCAATTAATTATAGCATTTTCGCCGTAATTGTCAAGTGACCAATAACTAACTTATCGGTCGGTCAAGCGTCAACTTTTTCAAGATTGACCATGGCGACCCAGCCGTATTCGCCCTTATAGTCGATGCAGGCCCATCTCTTGCCGTTGTCGGCGGTCTTAGTGGTGAACACAGTGACCTCGTCGCCGTCGTTCAGCTCGCCGAGTTTATCATAATCCGCGCCCGCGTCGCTCCTGACATTTGCGCCCTCGTCGGAATTGACCCTGTATTTCTCGCCCTCCGAGCCGTTGGGGCCGGTGGGAGCCTCGGGGGTGACCTGCACGACAATATTGACGCCCGTGAAGGTATTAACGGCGTCGCCCGTGAGGATAACGCCCCAAATGCCGTTCTTCTGAGCGATGAACACGCCGCCCTCGCCCTCGAGGATATCGGTGTATTCAAACGGAACAACGATGTTATTCTTGAGGTCGATTATGCCCATCTTGCCGTCCTTCTTAACGGGGATAAGCCCGCCTGAGACGGAGCGGCAGTAGTCGCATGAAAGCATGGTGATATCGTCAAAGGTATTGACGGCTTCGTATTCGTAGGGGATGACCTTCTTATCCTTATCCTGGCTGACATAGCCCCATTTGCCGTCTTTTCTGGCGGCGGCGTAGCCCTCGAAGTAGCGGTCGCGCTCGTCGTACTTCGCATTATCGGGCAACTCGTCAGTGACTATGGAATGCGCCGCGTGGGGAGTTGAGGATATGGCGGGAACGCCGTCGGTGAAGGTGACCTCAAAATAATCGTTGCCTATCTTGACAAGCGCATGATAGCTGCCTCTGCTCGAATGGTCTCTGCCGCTGCCGCAGACTTTGAATTCATCGTAATTCGGCTGTAAAATAACATTGCCCTGATAGTCGAGCAGGCCGTATTTGCCCGTGGTCTTTGACTTGAACACGCAGCATTTCTCATTGAGGTAGGTTATGCTTTCGCACTCTTCAAAGCCGCCCGCGACCCACTTGTAGGCCGCTGCGTCGGCGTTGACGTTGCCTGAATCGCCGCCCTTGCCCGCGAGCTTCGAAATGCCGAATATCGCAAGTATCACAACAACTACGGCAGCCGCAATTATGGCTATATTCTTGGGCGTGAGTTTCTTTATCTTATTGATGATATCCGCAAAATCAAACTTCTTAGCCGGCTTTTTGACCTCCTCGGTCTTAACGGTGACCGGCTCGTCGTTGAATGCGTCAAGCTCCTCGTCGGTGAGCGGAGTGCTCTCGGTCTCACGGGCAAGGAACGGCGGGACTGCAAGCCCGTCATCCTCATCCTCGTCTGCCGCTTCTTCTCTGACCGACTCGGGAACGTAATTATCGGCTGCGGCGGGTATCTGCTCGCCGCTGAGAATTTCATCTATTTTCTGTTTGAATGAAATGACGTTGCCGCTCTGAGCCTCGGGCTCCGAGGGGGGTACTTCAACGACCGTCTCCTCTTCGACGATCTCGACGGTCTTCTCGGGCTGCTCCGTCTCCTCGACAGTCTCAACCTCTTCAACCGTTTCGGCTTCCTCGGCCTGCTCGGTCTCTTCGGCGGTCTCGGGCTCCTGCTCCTCGCTCTCGGGGGCTTCCTCCTGCGCGGGGGCGGGCTGCTGCGGCTCCTCCTCCTTAGCGGACGAAGCGTTCACGGCGTTATATGCGTCGATGGCAAAAAGGAATATATCCCTGACAAGGGAATTGTCAATCTTCGCTTCGGCTGCCGCACGGCGGAATATCCTTGAAAGCACGGGCAGAGTATCGGAAGCACCGCCCGACGGCTCAACGCCGAGCGACAAAGCGACGCTTGCCCTCGCCTTGCAGAGTAGGGCGTTCGCAGTGCTCTCGGAAACGCCGAGGAACTTTGCGATTATCTGAACGGGCATCCCGTTATTATAATGAAGAACAAGGGCAGTGCGAAGTTCGCGCTTGAGGGCGGATACCGCTTTGAGGGCGGCGGCGCTCCTTGCGGGGTCGTCATAGACCTCCTCGGGCAGGAATTCGGTCGAGCTCTCGCCCGCGCCCGCCTCGGCGTCGTTAAAAACGAACTGCTGAGTTTCCTTATAGACGGAAGCGACCGTCTGCTTCATCCAGATCTCAAAAGCCTCGGGCTTCTTGAGCTTGCCGACGGTGCAGAAAGCCCTTGCATACGCTTTTTTGGTTATTTCGGCCGCCTGAACCGAGTCGGCGGTCAACACTTCTGCGAGGAAATATGACGCTTTGAGAGTTTTTGAGTAGAGCTTCGCCATTGCGTCGGTGTCACCCTGAGCAGCGGCAGAAACAAATTGACCTATATTTTCGCTCACTTGAGAACCCACTCCAATCGTTTATGTAAAGTCGTTATCTGCTACGGTACAATTATAATCAATTTTATGCTATATTCTGTAATTTGTCAAGTGATATCGCAGATAATTTGACGATATGCGGGGTTTCGACGGCGAAAATCGGCGGTTTTACACCTCTTTTTTGATTTTTTCTATAATTCGTTTTTCTAATCGCGAAATATAGCTTTGGGATATCCCGAGGGCATCGGCGACCTCCTTTTGCGTGTATTCCCTGCCGCCGCCGAGCCCGAAGCGCATGGTCATAATGACCCTTTCCCGTTCCTCAAGAGAGTTGACGGCTCTGTAGAGACGGCTGCGCTCATCCTCGCACTCAAGGTCGCGGTAGACATCCTCCGGCTCGCTGCCAAGGATATCGGAGAGCAGCAGCTCGTTGCCGTCCCAATCGACATTCAGCGGCTCGAAATAGGACACCTCAGCCTTGGCTGGATTCGTCTTACGCAGATACATGAGTATCTCGTTCTCAATGCAGCGTGAGGCGTAGGTGGCGAGCTTGATATTCTTTGACAGGCGGAATGTATTGACCGCCTTGATAAGCCCGAGCGTGCCTATGGAGATAAGATCCTCTATTTGCACCCCCGTGCTCTCGAATTTCTTTGCGATATAGACGACAAGGCGCAGATTATGGACTATCAGCAGCTCCCTTGCCTTGACGTCACCGCTCTCAAGCTTCTCAAGGCACTCGTGCTCCTTCTCGCCCGTGAGCGGGGGCGGCAGAGTATCCGGCCCGTTGATGTAGTCGACCTCGACCTGATAGAGCTTCGCCCGCAGGGAAGCTATCGCCGCGGCGAGCTTCCTTTTCAATGCTTTGATACCCGTATTTCTCCCCTTCTTTCATCATTTGTTATTTACTCAAACAGCGGCGCTCCGATAAGAGCGGAGTAACCGCCGTGGACTATCCGCTTTTCGGTGACGGCTATGTAGATATTCTCGACCCTCCTGCCCCCTCCGCCGAATACCTCGACGCTGTCGGCCGGGAAAGCGGGCAGCGCGCCCGCGCCGCCGACGGTGGTATACGGTATCAGGCGAAAGCCGTGCAGAGCCGTGATATCGAGCTTATCTCCCCGCATTTCGGGCGGTAACAGAGCCTCTATGAACCTGCGCTCGGCTATCACGACGGGTCTGCCGCTGAAGCTGTCGCACAGGCTGTTGCCGGTGTCAAAAAGCGCCCTGCCCTCAACGCTTCTGCCGTCCTTGGTCAGGCGTATGGAGCAGACGCTCTGCGGCGGCGTGCGATTCCTCACCGCCCGTGAAATAATGCCGATCACCGCGTAACAGACCACGGCGGCGACCGTCAGGGTCAGGATATTTATGTCGAAATAGACGACGGAGTTTTTATACACTATGCTGTCGGGGAAGAGGAACGTCCTGCCCGCAAGCATCAGCCCTGCAAAGGCGAGATTTGAGGCGAGGAAAGCGGCGCAGCACTTAAAAAACCTCTTGAAACTGCCGTAGCCGAAGGCGGCAAGCACTATCAGCAGCAGGAACAGGAATTTGACCGCGGCAAGCGCGGCGGCGGGAAGCCCGTCAACGAATATTATAAGCGAAAAAGCCCCACCGAGGGCGGAGGAAACGAGGAACCTCCAAGCCTTGAAATCAAAGGAAATGACGGCGGCGCTCGCCCGCAGCAGGAAATAATTGACGATGATATTGATAACGACGAGCACGTCGGCATAGACCACCGTTTTCATCTTCATCGCCTCCCCGCACCGAAATTATACCCCGAACGGCGGCGGTAATTTGTCGCAACGGGGAAGAAATTCAAAGTTTTCTATTGAATATTTTATCGGATAAGTATATAATACATTAGAAAACATTTCGGAGGTCTTTCCGTTGAAAGGTTATCTTTTTGACACTCACGTCCACACGGCGGAGTCAAGCGCCTGCGGCGAAGTGGCCGCGGAGGGCGTGGTCGCGCGCTACCGCTCGCTCGGCTACGACGGCATTATCGTGACGGATCACGTCAACGCCTACAATTTTTCAAAGCTCGGTTCGACTTATAACGAGCAGGCGGAGAATTGGCTCAAAGGCTACCGCACCGCCAAGGCTG
>SAMEA3663283__coassemble_1013_pt1 | contig 21334 bp, 15 predicted proteins | sample SAMEA3663283__metabat2_low_PE_007 | metagenome-assembled genome bin SAMEA3663283 (sample SAMEA3663283) | pig gut metagenome | biome: pig gut; feature: pig-associated habitat; material: faeces | place: China | collected 2013
AGGTGAATTATTTGGCTGTTTTGAATGAATATAAATGCCCTAATTGCGGTGGTGCGGTCGAATTTGACAGCGGCAGTCAGAGGATAAAGTGCCCCTACTGCGATTCCGAATTCGACGTTGCTGCCATCGAGGCTGCCAATGAGGCTCAGAATAAAGCTGCCGACGATATGAATTGGGGCGCCGTAGGGGAGAAGTGGAGCGAGGACGAAGCCGCAGGCATGAGGGTGTATGTTTGCAACTCCTGCGGCGGCGAGATAGTCGCCGATGAGACCACGAGCGCCACTCAATGTCCTTACTGCGGCAATCAGGTGACGATGAAGGGTCAGCTCTCGGGCGACCTGCGCCCCGATCTGATAATCCCGTTCAAGCTCGATAAGAACGCCGCAAAGGAGGCATACAAGAAGCATATCGGCAATAAAAAGCTGCTGCCGAAGCTCTTCAAGGAAGAGAATCATATCGACGAGATAAAGGGAGTATATGTGCCCTACTGGCTCTTTGACTGCGACGCCTCGGGCTCCGTAACCTTCAGCGGAACTCAGGTCCAGCACTGGAGCGACGACGACTATGATTACACGAGAACCTCTTATTATGACCTTCACAGGAACGGTCAGGCAGCCTTCAGAGCGGTCCCCGTCGACGGCTCGTCCAAGATGGCGGACGATCTGATGGAATCCATCGAGCCTTTTAATCTCAGCGAGGCGGTCGACTTCAAGGCAGCTTACCTTGCGGGCTATCTCGCCGACAGATACGACGTTTCGTATGAGGAGAATACTCCGAGAGCAAACGAAAGGGTGCGCGACAGCATGATACAGTCGATGAGAGAGACGACGAGGGAGTATTTATCCGTCACGCCCAAGAGCACAAATATCGCCGTCAACGGCGGCAAGGTGCGTTACGCGCTCTACCCTGTGTGGATACTCAACACCACCTACAAGGGCAGCAAATATATATTCGCAATGAACGGTCAGACTGGCAAGCTGGTCGGCGACCTGCCGCTTGATAAGGGCGCTTTCTGGAAGTGGTTCGGCATCCTCGGCGCGGGTCTTTCCGCCGCCTTCACCGGCCTTGCATATCTGTTCTGGGGGGGAGTATTATGAGAAAAAGATTTTTTGCATTGCTCCTGACACTTGCGCTGCTTGCGCTTACGGCAGTGCCCGCGTTTGCGGCGACTTTCTATGTTTATGATGATGCTTCCGTTTTCACCGAGGATGAGACGGCGCAGCTGAATATCCTCGGCAGAGATATCAGAGACCGATATAATGTCGATGTTATCGTTGCCTACTCCAAGGATTGCGGCGGCAAGGACGCAGATGAATTCGCCCGCGAGGTCTACGGCGAGGAGCACGGCGGCGCGGACGGTATAGTTTTCTGCGTCAACAATTCAAACGGCGACCGCGGCTTCTATATCACGGGTAAGGCGGACGATATCATCACCGAGGACGTCCAGCGGCTCATTCTGAGCGGCGTATACAACGCCAAATCGGTCTATGAAGGCGCAAATATTTATTTCGGGTTTGTTGTTTATTATCTCGAAGAGGTGCTCAAGGGCGGCGAGGGCCTCAGCAGGACCATGCCTGCAATGCCCGGCCGGACCGAGGCTGCAAGCGAGCCTGTGTCCGTGATACCCGAGGAGAGGCAGCTTGAGCTGTTTGTCGATAACGCCGAGCTGCTCACACCCGACGAGCGTGATGCTCTCAACAACAAGCTCGCCGACATCAGCAACGCCCATCAGGTCGAGGTGGCGGTTGTGACGGTCAACTCGCTTGACGGCAAGGGAGTCAAGGAATACGCCGATGATTTCTATGACTACAACGGCTACGGCTACGGTGAGAATGACGACGGCATTCTCCTGCTGCTCGCTATGGATACAAGGGAATGGGCGATAACCACCTACGGCAGCGCCATAGATACCTTCACCGACTACCGCCAGAGCTGCATAATGAATGACGCCGGCGTGCTTGAGGATTTCGGCAAAAGCAATTTTGACGACGGCTTCAACACCTTTGCCGACGAGTGCAACAGATGGCTCACCGTGACGGCGGAGGGCTACGACGACACGGATTATATCGGCTGGCCGTCGGGCTATCTTTCGGATCCCGACACTCCGAAGGATACGATAAAGCAAGCGCGAAAATTCCCCGTAACTTATATCCTGATAGCGATTGCGGCGGGTCTGCTGGTCGCCTTTGTCGTGATGAAGATAATAGCCGCCCCGCTCAAATCCGTCACGAAGCAAAGCGGCGCAAACAATTATATCGTGCCCGGCTCAATGTCCGTGACGAATGCGGGCGACATATTCCTCTACAGCAATGTCACCAGGACTGCAAAGCCCAAAGATAATGACAGTAGCTATTCGGGCGGAGGAAGCTCCACAAATGATAGCTCCTCCGGCAGAAGCCATGGCGGCTCGAGCGGCAGCTTCTGATATAATATGACATAATACAAAAGACCGTACCCCGTGTAAAATCGGGATACGGTCTTTCATTATCGGACGATATACAATAATAAATTATTTCTTGACTGCCGCCGCAGCCTCTTTTTGTTCCTCGGCGCGAGGCTCTTTCTTTATCTTTTCGCCGATGAAGCGCTTTATCTTGTTGCTGGTCGTCTTTTCAAACTCCTTGTCGCGGATGATGACCTTGGATATCTGTTTATATATCGGCAGCTCCTTGCAGGCTTTGCGGATGGAATTCAGCACCTGAGCGGGGGTCTTGCTCTCGGAGAGGAAGACCTCGGCGAGCAGCGAGCTTTCGTTGCCGTTCTCATCCTTTTCGCCGCTGACTATGACCTCGCTGACATAGTCGATGCTCTGGATATAGCTCTCAATCTCCTCGGGATAAATGTTTTTGCCGTTGTTGAGTACGATTATATTCTTTTTCCTGCCGGAGATAACGAGCTGCTCTTTGCTGTTTATCGTGCCGTAGTCGCCGGTGTAGAACCAGCCGTCCTTCAGCACCTGAGCGGTGAGCTCGGGGTTGCGATAGTAGCCGAGCATGACCACGTCGCCCTTGACGAGGATCTCGCCGATGCCCTCTTCGTTCGGCTCGTTGATCTTCCACTGGAGGCAGGGCAGCTTGATGCCTGCGGTGCAGTAATCGTTGGCGGCGTCGTTGTTGGCGCATACAAGAGGCGAGCATTCGGTGATGCCGTAGCCATTTATCAGGCTGATGCCGATATTGTCAAAGAATTCGCCGACCTCGGCTCTTATCGGGGCGCCGCCGCAGACTATCTTACGCAGATTGCCGCCGAATATCTCATGCAGGAATGAGAATATCTTCTTGCGCCTGTCGATACCGACCTTGCGCAGACCGTTGCTGAGCTTGATTGCCGAGTCAAACTGCTTCTTTTTGCCCTTTGCCTCGATCTCCTTGATGATGCGGGTGTAGAATTTCTCGGCGATGGCGGGCACTATGTAAATATATTCGGGGTGGTATATCTTGAGATTTTTAAGAATAGCGCGCAGGCTCTCGTTGATGCAGAGTGTTGAATGATGGTGGAATGAGACGAGCAGGTCGCTCACGCTCTCATAGGTGTGGTTGTAGGGCAGCACCGAGAGACCGACCTCAAAGACCGTCGAGACCTGCAAGCCGTAATAAACGCTCGACACAAGGTTATGTTCGCTGAGCATGACGCCCTTTGACATTCCCGTCGTGCCCGAGGTGTAGACGAGCATTTTCATCCTGTTCGGGTCGCTCTTGAGGGCGAGAAAGGCTGATTTATCGAGCCTTGCGCCCGCGTCAAGGACTTTTTTGAACGAGAGGAATTTGCCGTCGTCCTCGCTGCGGTCGAAGCAGATGAAATACTTGACCCCGCCGAGCGAATCGGCGTTCTCGGCGAAGAGCTGCTCATATCGCTCATCACAGAATACCACCTTGCTCTCGCTGTCGTTGATAAGATGGATTATGTCTTTGCCGGGCAGCTCCCTGTCGAGCGGCACGAAGGCTCCGCTGCATCTGATGGCGGTGAAATAGGCGGTTATCCAGTTCACACTGTTTGCGCCGATGCAGGCGATGTTGCAGTCGCCGAAACCCTTGGATTCGAGAAAAGCGCCGAGCGAATATACTCTGTTTATGAATTCCGAGTAGGTCATCGCCTTGATCTCGTCATTCTCCTTGTACTTGTAAGCTATCTTCTGAGGGCACTGCTCAAGTGCGAGAGATATCATCTCGGCAATGCTTCCGAAGGGCTGAACGTCGTAATATTTGTACTTTACCTTTGCCATGTGGGGCACCTCTTTTTCCGTGTAGTGATCGGCGTCCTTGCGGCTCGCCGTCATTGTCAATATTCTATAACGCCGCCGCAAATAAGTCACGCTATTAACGCTTTCAAAAAATCTACTCTCGTTTTTTGAGATTCTACTCGTCGAAAAGCGACTCTACCGTGAGTAGAATCCTAAGATTTTCAACGAAAAAGCGACTTGATTTTCACAGCGGCTTGTTGTATAATCATACTATATTAAATTTCGGCGGAGAGGAGAATGCAGCCGTGACGGAGGAACGCCTCAAGAAAAATATCGCAAAAAATCTCTCCTCGCTCAGGAAATCCGCGGGGCTTACGCAGGCGGAGCTGGGCGAGAAGCTCACATATTCCGACAAATCAATATCAAAATGGGAGAGGGGAGACGGGCTGCCCGATTTGCTCGTGCTCGACAAGCTGGCGGAGCTTTACGGCGTTACGCTCAACGACATCGTCGGCGATGATACCCCCAAGGTCAAGACCGGCGGCAGGAAGCCGCACCTGACCAACCGTATAATTATCCCGATGCTCTCGGCGGGGCTTGTGTTCCTCGTAGCCTCGATAATCTATTTCGCTCTGAGGCTTGCGGGCTTTGCGGCGGACAGGATAGGCATAATTTTTCTCTATGCTATACCCGTTGCGTTCATCCCGCTCATAGTTTTTACCTCCCTCTGGTGGCCGCTGCCGCACCGTTTCGTCTGCGCCAGCGGGCTTGACTGGTCGCTCGTGCTCTGCCTGCGGCTGACCTTCCAAACGGAGAGACTTAATTCCATATTTATAATCGCGGCGATAGTCCAGGTGCTCATTATCCTTTGGTTTGTCCTGCGTTATCGCACGATAAAGCGAAAAAAGGCTAAGGGCGGCTCTGCCGAATAGTGTTATTCACCAAAAACGCCGCTGTCGTACTGTGCATGTTTCATAAAAAATATTTACGGTATTGAAAAGACTGTCACTGTGTGATAAAATAAATCGAATATTTCAACGATAGGGAGAGATGATATGGCTTCAAGCGCTAACGCTGTTGCTCAGGCACCCGAGCAGCAGGAGAGGCACCTCGCCGTCCCGAAGGACAGACGCTATGTCGGGACGAAAGAGACAGTGGCTTATATACTCGATGATATTTCCCAGAGCTTTAATATCAGCAAGTATAATGATATTTTTGTTACGGATATTATCAGAGTCGGCCTCAAATTCCAGCAGATAGTTACTTTTGTTATAGGTATTTGGGATATCATCAACGATGTGTTCCTTGCGGCTATCGTCGATAAGACCAGGACCCGTTGGGGTAAATTCAAGCCCTGGCTCGTCGTTTATGCAGGCCCCGGCGTGCTTTGCAGCCTCTTTTTCTGGATGATGCCGCTCGTTTTCGGCGACAGAGGTCTTTATGACGTGTCCAAGTTGGCGCTCTATTTGATATTGCAGCTCTTCACCAACCTTGCGAGCTCCCTTATTGCTATTGCAAGGACGGGTATGACGGCGACCATCACGCCCAATATCATCGACAGGACCCGTCTTATCACTCAGGCAAACCTCCTCTCCGGCTTCGTTGAGAAGGCTCCCGAAATTCTCATGGGCGTGCTCATCGACCTTGTCAGCCGCGGCGTTCTCAAGTTCCCGATGCGTTCGCTTTACGTTACCGGCGGCGTTTTCACCACCCTTGTCAGCGGCGGACTTGCCCTTTACTTCGCATTCGTCTCCAAAGAGAGAGTCATGCAGACGGTCGACCGCCCGAGCATTTTCGCAGGCGTCAAGTCAGTCTTCACCAACAAGCCGCTGCTGCTCATCACCCTTTCCGAGTTCCTCGGTGCGTTCAGCATGAACTCCGGCACCAACTACTACTACATCAATGTGCTCGGCCTTGCCTCGATGACCACCATCGTCGGCATCCCCGGCGCCATCGTTTCCCCGATAAGCTATTCCTACGTTCCCTGGGCGAGATCGAAGTTCTCCACTAAGGCTCTGTGGATAGTCGGCTCCCATATTGATAACCTGCTTATGACCGGCGTTTTCATCGTCGGCTCGATAAACAAGAATTATAAGAAGCTCAGCGCAATGATCCCCGCTTTCATGCTCCGCGAGACCATTTGGATGTTCTTCTACGGCATCAAGAAGGTCATTCCCGAGGAGATGAGAAACGAAGCCATCGACTACGGCGAGTGGAAGAACGGCTACCGTACCGAGGGTATGACGGGCGTTGCAAAGGGACTTGCCACAAAGCTCGTCTCCACCGTCGGTCAGACCATCAAGGCAGCCATCCTTGCGAGGATCGGCTACGTCCAGGGCGCAGGCTTCGGCAACCAGTCCGAGAAGACCGAGTATTCGCTCTTCTGGATGTGCACCATTCTTCCCGTTGTTACGGGCATTCTCAGCATCATTCCGAAGTTCTTCTATGACCTCAACGGCGAGAAGAGAGACAGAATGTACAGAGAGCTTCACGAGCGCCGTAAGGCTATGGCCAACCAGGTCGATGAGTTCAACGACCAGGCGGGCGAGCAGGAAGCTGCAAACTAAAACTCAAGGCTGTCGCATTCATTTGCGGCAGCCTTTTTTCGGAGGTATTTCAATGACAAAAGGTGATTACGCAAAGCAGCTCTTTGAGAGCGGAATGAACTGCGCCCAGGCGGTTTTCTGCGCTTTCTCGGACGAGCTCGGTTTTGATAAGGATACCGCACTGCGTATCTCCGCGGGCTTCGGCGGCGGCATAGGCAGGCTCAGGGAGGTCTGCGGCGCGGTCAGCGGAATGACAATGACCCTCTCTTATAAATTCGCCTGCACCGACCCGAACGACAGGCAGCGCAAGGCAGCGCTTTATGCCTTGATTCAGCGTGCGGCGGGCGAATTCAAGGCGGAGACAGGCTCGATAGTCTGCCGCGAGCTGCTCGGTCTCGGCGGGTCGAGCGCCCCCGTGCCGGAGCAGAGGACGGAAACCTACTATAAAAAGCGCCCCTGCGGCGAGCTGGTGCGCCTCGCAGCCGACATCACGGAGAAATATATCAAAAACGGCAGCGAAATTTAACTTTTTACTTGTATGAACGCTAAAGATATGATAATATATTAATATACATATTATATGGGAGGATTCTACAATGAAATTGCCCGTAGCAGTCCAGCTCTACTCCGTCAGGGATGAGATGCAGGATGATTTTTACGGAACGATCAAAAAAATGAAAGAATACGGCTATGACGGCGTTGAATTCGCGGGCCTTTTCGGCGAGGAACCGGCCAAGATCAGGGAATTCTGCAATGAGATCGGCATCGTGCCCATCTCTGCCCATGTGCCCTATTACGATATGCTTGCCGACCCCGAGAAGGTGCTCGCCGACTACGCCGAGATAGGCTGCAAATATGTCGCCGTGCCCTATCTGACCGAGGAATGCCGCCCCGGCACCGACGGCTTCACCGCCACCGTCGAGGGCATCCGCAAGATTGCCGAAGCCGCGAAGAAGCTCGGCATTCAGCTCCTCTATCATAACCACGATTTTGAATTCGTTAAGCTCGACGGCGAATACGCCCTCGACGTGCTCTATTCGACCATCCCCGCCGACCTGCTTCAGACCGAGATAGACACCTGCTGGGTCAAGGTTGCGGGCGTCGACCCCTCGGAATACATAATGAAATACGCCGGCAGGTCGCCCGTAGTCCATCTCAAGGATTTCAAGATGAGCGGCGGCAAACACGGCAGCCTCTATAAGCTCATCGGCATCGACGACGGTGAGGAGCAGGAGGAGGAAAGTTCGTTCTCATTCATGCCCGTCGGCCACGGCGAGCAGGATATGCCCTCCATACTCGCTGCCTGTGAGGATGCGGGCGCAAATTGGGTGGTCGTCGAGCAGGATGACCCCGCAAAGGGCGCCACAAGGCTTGAATCGGTCAAACTCAGCAGAGAGTATCTCCAAACTCTGAGCTGGTAATAATATTATTGTGAGGTATTGATATGTCAGAGAATATCCTTGATAAATTCAAAGACGCACCGTCGGACGAAAAAGTCCGTGACTACAGCAAAAAGCTCAAGGTGGGCATCATCGGCACCGGTTGGATAGCCGAGGCTCATGTCAAGGCCTATCAGAAGTGCCCCGACGTTGAGATAGTCGCCCTTGCGGATCTTGTCCCCGGCAAGGCTGAGGCTTTCTGCGAGAGATACAATGTCGGCGACGTTAAATTCTACCCCAGCCACAAGGAGCTTATCGACGCGGGCGAGTGCGACGCAGTCAGCGTCTGCACCTACAATGCGACCCATGCCGAGTGTACCATTTACGCTCTCGAGCACGGCGTAAGCGTGCTGCTTGAGAAGCCCATGTGTGTTACTCTCGATGAAGCCGTCGCTATCTGCAAGGCAGAGAAGGCAAGCAAGGGCGTGCTCTCCATCGGCTTCCAGCCCCGCTTTGACGAGAATATGAAGATGCTCAAGAGAGTCGTGCAGTCCGGCGAGCTCGGCCAGATCTATTACATCCAGACCGGCGGCGGCCGCCGCAGAGGCATCCCGACCCCGTTCGGCACCTCCTTCATTCAGAAGGATACCGCAGGCATCGGCGCCCTCGGCGATATCGGCTGCTACTCGCTCGATATGGTCCTCAATTCGATAGGCTACCCGAAGCCGCTCACCGTCTCGGGCTACAAATCCGATTTCTTCGGCAAGAGCCCCAGCTATGAGCATCACGACGTATTCGGCGTTGATGACTTTGCGGCGGCGTTCATCCGCCTTGAGGGCGGCATAATCCTCGACTTCAGGATCGCATGGGCGATGAACCTTGACACCCCGGGTGACACCATCATCATGGGCACCAAGGGCTCGGTCAGAGTTCCCTCCACCGAGTGCTGGAACGGCAGCATCGGCGGCCCGCTCGTCATTTATCACGAGATAGCAGGCGAGCAGATAGAGACCGTTATCCCCGTTAAGGAGAATCATGCGGATTGCTTCGACATTAAAATCCGCTCCTTTGTCGACGCGGTCAAGGAGGGCGGCGAAGCACCTGTTCCCTGCGGTCAGATACTCTATAACCAGGCAATAATCGACGGCATCTCCCGCTCCGCTGACCTTGGCAGGGAGATCGAGATAGTCATTCCCGAAATATAAAAATACGGAGGTAAATGAAATATGGTATTAGCAGCAGTCGGTAAGAACGGCACCGGCAAGGATTTCTTCCTTGAGTATGTGGCAAAGACCTACGGCTTCCCGATGATCTCCATCGGCGACGTGGTCAGGGAGCTTGCGGCGGCGGACGGCCTTGAGCTGACGAGAGACAATCTCCACGCCACTTCTAAGAAGTATATGACCGCAAACGGCCAGACCTTCTTCCCCGAGCTTATCGTCAAGAAGATCAAGGAGTCCGACAGCCCCAATTTCCTTGTTTCGGGCATCCGTCCGCCTTCGGATATCGAGATATTCAAGAAGGCCTTCGGCGACAAGTTCGTGCTTGTTGACGTTGTAGTGAGCGACGATGAGGTGCGCTACCAGAGAATGCTCGCCAGAGGCTCCGAGAGAGACGGCAAGAGCGTTGAGAAGCTCCGTGAGAACGACCTCCATGAGGAGGAGATATTCCACACCAGCGAGAGCGAAAAGATGGCTGATTATATCCTCAAGAATGATGGCGGCGTTGAAGATTTCTATGCAGCCGTTACCGATTTCTACGACAATTATCTTAAAGAGAAGCTCGATTAATATCAGGCGGCGCAGTGCATCTGCGCCGTTTTTTTCATGGATAAAAAGGCGGCGGCTTGATGTTGAAGCCCGACCGAGATCGACAAGCATCTTCTTTGTGGTTAAGGCTTCGTCTTTTCTCGGCTTGTACGCTGCGGAGAAAGAAAAAAGAGGACGGTAAGCACCTTGGCGGTGCGTCTGTTTCCTCAAGCAAAAAATAGATGCTGATTTTTATTGCTGTGCAGCGGTGCGTGCTTTTGCTTCTTGCGGCATAGCGGAAAGGAATGGTCATAAAATGAAGAAGAGAATTTTAAGTCTTCTGCTTGTGCTGTGCCTTGCGGTGGCGCTTGTTCCCATGGCGGTCCTTGCGGCAGACGGCGACGGAAAGGCTATCCGAAGCGGGATCGGCGATATCGTCGGTTACAATTCAACAAGCCGGACCTACAACTATATCTATTATGGCACATGGGCGCAACAGCCCCATCAAATGGCGCGTGCTGGATACCAAGACCAACACGGGCGAAACAGGCGCGCTGTTCCTGATGACGGACGAATGTCTATACCCGCTTCCCGGCGACTTGTATGCCTGTTATATTCAATTCAATCCGGCGAATAAACCCAACAGACACCTCTGGAAGGACAGCACGCTGCAAGACTGGTTCAAAAACACCTTTTACAGCGGCGAAAACAGCGCCTTTACCTCCGCCGAGCGTGCGCTGATCCCTGCGACAACTCAGGCAAGCAGCGTGTATTCATACAAAGCGCCGAATGATCCCCCGTATTTCCCTCCCATGAGATTCCAGATATGCGCTCTTGAAGCGGAACATGTGTTTGCTCCTTCCATTCAGGATATAATGAATGCGGACTATGGGTTTATTGATTCAACGTCGCGTATCGCGGGGCCGATCGATTCTTCGGGTCGAGGTACGCGGTATTGGCTTCGCTCATTCGAAATCAGCGAACAGCTACCGTTTTGTGTCGGCCATGATGCCAGCCTGAACGGTGATTATGGTGATAACTCGTCTGCGGTTCGTCCTGCGATGAACCTTTCGACCGCAGGAAATAATATTCTCTTTATCTCCGCCGCTGAAGGCGGCAAGCCTGCCGGCGGGCTGGCAGAGATCCCCGAATATACAGGAAACGAGTGGAAGCTGACGCTGAAGGACAGCAGCCGCAGCGGCTTCTCTGTGACCACCGCGGAGGTTTCCACCTCCACCAAGGGCGGCACCGTAGAGATATCATATAATGACGCGAAAACCGGCGACAACGAATATATCTCCGTCCTGCTCAAGGACAGCAGCGGCAACCCCACTTATTACGGCCGCAGCAACGCCCCACTTACGGAAACGGACGGCACGGCAGAGCTCACCATCCCGGCGGGCTTTGCCCCCGGCACATATACGCTCTATGTTTTCAATGAGCAGTACAACGGCGACTACAAGACCGACCTTGCAAGCGGTTTTGCGGATGTCACGCTGACGGTTGAAAAACGGGTCGATGAGCAGTTCACCCTCACCCCCGGCGGCAGATACTATTTTGACCTTTCGGCAATGGATATTCCCGGCACGGTAAACAGCAATTTGCCTGACGGCACCCTGCATTATGTGCCTTTTACATATGCAGGCACGGTGGACGCCTATGTGCTGAAACCTGCATCCAACCATGTAGAAGATTCCTCCGAGCAGGCCTCTGTGACCACAGACAAGAACGCACAGTACGGATATGCTTACGAGCACAGTCTGTTCATTGCCGACTACAGGGTTACTACCGACATCAGCTGGATCGACCTGAACAATGCAGGTTTCATTTTCGGTAAAACCAACTCTGCGGGCGGCATAAACTACACCCTTCGCGCACCCACAATGGGCAGTATCTATAAGAGTCCTAAGCGCGGAGATCCTGCCAACAACGAGTGGGATCAGATCCTCACCAAGAACTCCGATTTCATAAAGGAGCTGGGTAACAATCATTATATCTCCCTTTTCTGGGGGCAGGACACCTCCCGTTCTTACGGTTTCGACATTCGTAAATCCACACGCAATTCATTGAATAATTTTATGGGCTCGAAGGAAAGCAGTTATAATGGTATCTGCTACCGCCCCGTCCTTGAGCTGCCGACTGATCTCGCCGCCGACAGCCTGAAAATAGTAGAGCTGCGAACGGGTGAATTTATGCCCGGCGAGCAGCAGAACTGGATCAATATTATCGTGAAAAAGGGCGAGAGCTTCACTGCACCCTCTGCCGAGGGGCTGCCCCGCCCGGACAGCATTTCGGCAGATGCACAGTTGTGGTGGGCAGATGATAACTTTAACTTCTATAAGCCCGGCAGCACCGTACCTGCGGATGTTTCTATGATTTATCCCTTATGGGGCGGATTCGGCTTGCTTTTGGATCGCGGCAACGGCGAGGTCGAGGTCACGCCGGACAATTATACCGATATTTTCGGCGACGGAACTGCCTCCTTTGTTCTGCCTAAGGGCAGAAGCCTTACTTCTCTTAGGGCATCAGGAAATCTGACATCCAAGGATATTTTGGAAATTGATTCGACCGGCAAGCTTGAAAGGTACGGCAGTGTTTTCCCGAATCTGAAGCTCAAAAATGCCGACCTGACCTCTGTGCGCTTGAGCGAAAAGTATATCGGAAATGAAAGCCCGCTCTTTATCACGTCGGACGGAAAGAATACCATCGGAAGCCTGAACGGAATTATCGAGAGCAATAACACCCTTTCCGTTCTCGGCAACGGCTCGCTGACGCTGAACAGCGCACTGATGCTTGGCCAATACACCCAGTATGGCGGCAGCAGCGTCACCATGACGGACGGGCTGACGGCGTACAATCTTTCTATAGACAGCGGCTCGTTTACCGTAACGGGCGATCCGCAGGCCATTACGCTGCGGGATCAAGCTATCAGCGATCTGTATATGGGCGACGGCGTGCGGCTGTTCATGGGCTCTTCGGCGCAGGACGCCGCAGAGGCTGCCGTGCCGCAGCTTCCGGGCAAGGCCTATGTGCGTATCGCAAACGCTTGGGATGTGACCTATCAGCCCGGCACAGACGGCGACGGCAATGCGGTAACGGATATTAAATTCTATAACGATGCCCTCACGCTGAAAGGTAAGCTGTTCACCCGCACGGGGCACACGCAAGTAGGCTGGGCGACCGTTGACGGCGGCGAAAAGGTATATGGCTTTGATGCTGTTTATACCAAAAACGAGGCGTTGACGCTCTATCCCGTGTGGAACACGAATAAATATACAATTACCTTTGATACCAACGGCGGCAGCGAGATCGCTCCGATCACGCAGGACTACGGCACGGCAATCACCGCACCTGCCGACCCGACAAGAGAGGGCTACACATTTATCGGCTGGGACAAAGCGATTCCCGCGACCATGCCCGCCGAGAATGTGACGGTCACGGCTCAGTGGCAGCTTGCCGCCCGTATGCCCGACCGTGAGCTTGTGATTTACTACAAGTCTGTCGGCAGGCTCAACACCATTACCGAGGATCCCTCGCTTGTCGAATACACCTCCTCCGATGAGTCGGTCGTCACGGTCGATAAGGACGGCAACTATAAGGCAGTCGGCAAGGGCACGGCAGTCATCACCATGCACATTGTCGGCACGGATATCGAGGAGCATTGTAAGATCACCGTCAAATACGCCTGGTGGCAGGTGCTTATCCGCATCTTCCTGCTCGGTTTCATTTGGTATTGATAAAAACAGCATAGCATAAAGAAAGCCGCCGGTTCGCCCGGCGGCTTCGCTTATGTGAACTTATATGTTTGCGGCTTCTTTGACTGCTTTCTTCGGCTTCTTTGACAGGTGCAGCGCGATATCCAGCTTGCCCATGAGCCGCTCAAATATCTCCGCAAGCACTATCGTTATCGCAATGCAGGCGGCGGTGAAGAGCACGGGCTTGCTCTCAGCCCCGAAGTGTGAGAGCACAATCATCGGTATGCGCTGGAGGATGTATACGCCGAATACCCGCTTGCCGAACCAGCGCAGAACGGCGTTGTTGAGGCTGATGCGCATCGAAAGAAAGATTATCAGCAACCCAAATGCAAATGAGGCGGGGATGAAGAAGATGAGCCGGTTCGCTTGAGAATAAATCAGATAGCGGAACCCTCCGAAAGCCGCGCCGAGGGCGAGGGTGCATAGCAGCCACTTCCAAAAGCTCGGCAAAATATGCTTGTCGATATAGGGCTTCGCCATAGCGTACCACATGCCGAGCGGGTAGCACATGACCGTGTCATACCACCAGTTGTTGCCGAACTGCCACTTCCGCAAAGCAAGCAGGGCGCCGAAGCTGAGCACGGTGGTGACTATCGTACCGAGCAGCATATGCTTCCTGCCGCATACGGCAAAGGCAGCGAAAGTGAGCAAATAGAGGATGATTATATCAATTATGAACCATGCGCTGTTGCCGACCCCCGAGAGACCGATGTACGAGAGCAGCAACGTCTTGAGGCTGTAGCCTTTGCCGAGACACAGACCGACTATATAAAAGACAGTGACGGCTATAGCAAAATGCAGCCAGACCTTAAACGCCCTCTTGGTCGGTATGGTCTTGATATATCCGTCTTTATTCTTTATTGCCAGCCACACCCCGTAGCCTGAATACATAAGGAATACGACTACCATCAGCTGACCGAAAAAGTTGAGGAATTCCCGATAAAATGCGCCTTGGGGAGCCTCAAGGATGGGAAAATACGAACGTGCGTGAGAGAGCACGACTATAAAGACAAAGATGCCCTTTATCGCTCCGGTTTTTTCGGGCGAGCAGTAGTCGGCAAAGCCGTCCTTAAAGCTGAATTTAATGCCGACGACGCACATTATCGCCAGAGCTATGATGAAAATTATCACAATATCGCCTCCTTTGTCATTTTAAACAGGTTCGGCGATAAAGTCAAGGTTTTGTATTGCAATCCGTCGATAAAAATGGTAGAATAGTCTCGCTAAGAATTAAAAGGAGGGCTTCATATGCAGTTTTTCTCCCGACTCACCGCATTCCTTATCTCGGTCATTATGACCGTGTTCCCGTGCCTTGATTATTCGCCCGAGAGCGACGATATCAGGCTCAACGCCGCGATCATCTCCGACACTCATATCGACGCCCGCCTGCCGTTCGGCAAATACCTGCTCGAGCGCGCGTTCCTCGATATGAACGGCTGCTCCGTGCCGACGGACGCAGTCATTGTGACGGGCGATCTTACCAATTACGGCGACGACGCCTCGGTTGAAGACTTTTTCAGGATCCTCACCGAGAGCAGCAAGGCGAAGAATGCGATAATCACCATGGGCAACCACGATATCGGCCACACCGAGGATCTCGGCATGACCAATCGGCAGGCGAGGGATCGCTTCATCAGGATGCACAATGAGTATCTCGGCACCGAGCTTGACAAGCCCTATTACAGCTATGTGGTAAACGGCTATAAATTCATCGTTATCTGCGACGAGAGCGAGGACAGGTGGGATACCTATGAGATCTATGACGAGCAGATAGCGTGGCTCGACAGGGAGCTTGCCGACGGCACCAAGGGCGGTCTGCCCGTATTCGTCATCTGCCACGAGCCGTATGAGGGCATCAACGGCCAGCCCATTGTGTGGGAGGGCGGCACCATGGATGAGGAGAGCGGCCGCAAGGTCAAAGCTACGCTGCAAAAATACGATAACGTGTTTTATATCAGCGGCCATATGCACGAGGGTATCAACGGCAAATTCACCGAGAAGGTGTTCGGCTTCTGCTGCGTTGAGACGGTGGACGGGGTCAATTGCATCTCGCTGCCGACCTATCTGATAGTCAATCGCTACGGGCTGCCGGGCAACGGTCTCGGCTTCCAAATGGAGGTCTACTCCGACAGGGTGGTGTTCCGAGCGAGGAACTTCATCACCTCGAAGTGGTTTCTGCCCTACAAATTCACAATAGACCTTGTGTAATATCTACTTAAGCTGTCGCAGATCAAGAGATTGATGTGCGGCAGCTTTTTTGTTAAATTTATACAAGAAGGCTGAAAAGCGGCTGTACATTTTGCCGATTTTTAAAAATCCACTTGTTTTTTACTCAAAAAATCAGTTAAAATATAAGTGCAGCAGATATCAATAATAAATATATTTGGCAATTCCGATGATTGCCTGCGATTATTTTTGCTATACTTCTGCAATTTATATTTGAGAGGGCGATTCCGATGGTCTGGATATACATTAACTAGTATATTATAGAAAGAAGGAGAAAAAATGCACCTAACTAAAAGAATGTTAAGCTTATTATTAGCATTATCTTTCGCTCTTTTACTGCCTCTATATTGTTTTGCCGCTTCAAATCTCTCTCCGGCGACAACCATTACGGACGGCGCTTACTATTACATTAGGAACAAAAACAGCGGGCACTATTTAGATGCAGAAAATTCTCTCAATTTTAACGTTATTCAATATGCCTATCACGGCGCTCTCAATCAAACATGGAAAGCCGTGCGGATTTCCGGCAACACTTATAGGTTAGAAAACAGAAGCCCTTACTATCAAAACCAGGGCAGAAAGTGCTTGAGTGTTTCCGAGGTCAACGATGAAGTCGATTTGTTTTATTACAGCTCAACGCTCACAACGCAGCGGTGGATGATAACCGCAAACTCAGACAGTACCTTTACCGTTAAATCCGGGTGGGACAATAAAGTGCTTCAAACGCAGAACGCCTCAAGCGCATCACCGGCAAATGTCATAAAAGCAACCGCCAATGGCTCAAATAGCCAAAAGTGGTATTTTGAAAAAATACCTTCTCCCCAAACTTCTATCTCGGCAATGAAATCTGTATTTCCTCACGAAAAATACTGGAATCACTCACCAGGTTCAAGTTGGGGATATACCACAATAACATCCACTGCTTGTAGTCATCATGGTAGCTGTAATTCTAACGGTTCATGTGGTTGTAACAGTTATCAAAATTCAATACAGTGTATGGGCTTTGCCAAGTATATTGGAAAGCGTTTCTTTGGTAGCGATGTTACAAGTTGGGCTAAATCAACCAATTCCAGCTCTATGTATTTTGTCAAGCCTGGCGATTACATAAGATTTGGTGGACACAGCGTAATTGTTCTTACTGTTTCAGCTAACTCTGACAGTATAACGGTTGCCGAGTGTAACTACAAAGGGAAATGTATCATAAGATGGGGACGTAGTGTTTCGATTAGCGAAATCAAAAGCGACTTTTCACATATGCACAAGTCACCATACGTTTTGATTGGATAACATAACAGGAGTTGATATTTATGAAAAAATTGATAGCATTGATACTTATGGGCTTTATAGCCGTTATTACATTTACAGCCTGCTCCAATGATGCGGCTAAAGATAGTGGTGGAAGCTCCGTCGCTCAAGGCGATAAAACCGTTGAGAATGTATATGTAGACAAAAATTATGAACCGGGATTCGATTATAAGCTCTGCTATGTGTCAAAGGATCTTACCGGCAATGTCGGCATCGTTGATAGTGGCGGGAATATAGTTATCGAGCCAAGCTATTTATCAATTCTTCCGGTAGATAAGGGTAGATTTGTGGTCGAAAAAACTATAGATAATTACATACATTCGGCGCTAATTGATGATAAGGAAAATATTCTCATTCCTTTCTTCAAAGGTGTTATAGGTGAAACCGGGGTAATAGCGCCCGAGGGCACACCGCCGATACTGGTTATTGAACCCTCGGACGGCAAGACCCGTTTCGTGAATACCGACGGCGAGCAGATCATTCCGCTTGAGTTTGACGGTGCGTCCATCCATCAGTATGACGGCTTCTTCTTCGGCAAGAAAAACACCGAGGCAGGTAAAACGCTTTACGTTTACGATTATAACGGCAAGGAGATCTGCGTGCTTAACAACGGCGATTATGCCGAGCTGAGGGAGTTGGAGCACGGCTATACCTTGCTTATCGGCAATAATAACAACTGGCTGAAATTCGGGCTGAAAAATTCTTCGGGCAAAGTTATCATTCCTTGCAAATATGAGGAGATCAAGGTCGTAGGTGCCGATAGGATCGTTGCTTTTGACGGCGAATTGGAAAGCCTGATTGAAACATCAAATGTTGCAAATATGTTTGACGGTGACGGCAAACAGCTCACCAAGGACGGCGAATTTGCCCGCATTTTCTTTGATGACGGTGACAAAATAGGTATCGGCTGTCAGTCAGCCACCATGGGCGCTTATGAGCCCGAATTCTGGCTGATCGACCTCAACGGTAAAGCCGAGAGCGGCAAATATGATTCGATAGATAAAAACGCCGACGGCAATTTCGTCTGCAAAAAGGGCGATCAAACAGAAACGATAAAATCAGTTAAATAGAAATAACCAAAGGCTGTCGCTTGCGGCAGCCTTTAACCTTTTTGCGCCGAATTTGCACTGCCCCCGCCTCCCTTGTGTAAAGGGAGGTGGCGCAACGAAGTTGCGACGGAGGGATTGTCCGGTAGTTGATAAAGTCAAAAATGTTGCCGATTATATAACCTCAAATCCGCAATTAAATCGTAGGGGATGACATCCTCGGCATCCGCAAAATAATCGCAAATGCAAAATCAACATCGTAGGGGCGAACTGCGTTCGCTCGCTCAAAATCACAGTGCTGACAGTAAAAATTCACCTTCTCCTCGAGGAGAAGGTGTCAAGCCTGCGAGACGGATGAGGTGTGCCGCAGGCGGAATGTTTGTTTTTTAACAAAAACTCCCTCAGTCCTACGGACAGCTCCCTCAAGAGGGCGCCTAAGAGGTTAGCAACAGTTTGATATTATAGTATTCGGCATCGTCCCGAGGGCGAACAAAGTTCGCCCCTAACGCTGCAAAGCCAACATTACTCTGCTGCCCTAAAGCTATTGAACACGACCGCAAAGCGAAGCCAAAATGCGGCGGAATATGATGCCGAAGGTCAGCGCGGGCACGGAATCGGGGGCTGTGAGCGAGTATTTGCCCAGCTCCTCACCGCCGAGGCTGAAAGTGACCATGCCGAGCACCTGCCCCTGCTCCACCGGGGCGGCGACGTCGAGGGCGAGGTCGACCTTCTGCGCTATTTCGCTCTCACGCCCCTTCTCGATCAGAATAGGATCGGCGTCGGGAATTCTCGGTGTTATCCGCTCGGTCACGCCGTTTATCACGCCGACGTCGGGTATCAGTGAGGGGTCTATTTTCGGCGTGACGGTCGAATAATTCGCAAAGCCCCAATTCAGCATCGCCTTTGCCGTCTCAAATCGGTCGGAGCTGTTGCCGCTGCCCATTACGACGGCGACAAGGTGAGTGCCCTCACGCATTGCGCTCGCCGACACGCAGCAGCCCGCCTTGGCGGTCGTGCCCGTTTTCAGCCCCGTCGTGCCCTGATAAAATCGCACCAGTTTGTTGGTGTTGACAAGCTCGGTCTTGCCGTCCCTGAGCGAGTCCATCCATATCGTCGTGTAATTCGTTATCAGCTCGTGGCGCAGCAGCTCGCGCGACATTATCGCCACATCCGCCGCCGTGGTCAGATGCTCCGTGGTCGTGTCGTCAAGCCCCGTGCAGTTCTCAAAATGGGTGTTCGTCATCCCGAGCTGCTCCGCTCGGTCGTTCATCATCTTGACAAAGGCTTCGTCGCTGCCCGCGAGGTATTCGCCGAGCGCCGTGCAGGCATCGTTGGCGCTATAGACCGCCGTAGCCTTCAGCAGCTCGTCAACGGTCATCTGCTCGCCCTCCTTGAGCCATATCTGCGAGCCGCCCTTCGAGGCGGCGGTTGCGCTCGCCGTGACGGTGTCGGTCAGGGCGAGCCTGCCGTCGTCGATAGCCTCGACTATCAGCAGCAGCGGCATTATCTTGGTGACGGAGGCGGGGTAAAGCCGCTCGTTTTCATTGTAACCAATAAGCACTCTGCCCGTAGAGACATCCATCAGCACGGCGGATTTCGCCTTTATCTCTATCGGCGGCTCTGCGGCGTATCCGAATCCGCAGCAGGTGAATGCCAAAGCGAGCGCCGAGAGCAGCGAAAGCGCCGATTTTATCGTTTTTTTCATAATTCACAGCCCCTTTCACGAAAATATATGTGCCCGTCGGCATTGATTATCACACATTTTTCTGATATAATGTGCATATCGTATTTCAATTGCGGAACGGAGACTTATATGAAAGCGGCATTTTATACCTTGGGCTGCAAGGTCAATCAATATGAATCGCAGGCGATGGCTCAGAGCCTTGAGCGGCACGGAGTGACTATCGTTGACAGCGCGGCGCAGGCAGATGTATATATCATCAATTCCTGCACCGTTACCGCCGAGAGCGACAGGAAAACAAGGCAGTCGGTGCGCCGATTCAAGAAGCTGCACCCCGACAGCGTCATTATCCTCACGGGCTGTATGCCCCAGGCTTCCCCCGAGGCGGGTGAGAAGCTCGGCGAAGCGGATATCGTCATCGGCAACAGGAGCAATAAGCTGCTGTATGAATATATAATGCAGTATATCAACGGCAGCGGGCGCATAGTTGCCATAGCGCCGCACGAGACTAAAGAGAGCTTCGGCGGCGACACCGTCACCGAGTTCCGCGAACGCACGAGGGCGATAGTCAAGATCGAGGACGGCTGCAACCGCTTTTGCTCATACTGCATAATCCCATATGCGAGGGGCAGGGTGCGCTCAAAGCCGCTCGATGAGCTGAGGAGCGAGGTTGCTTCGCTTGCTGAGAACGGCTTTTGCGAGATAGTGCTTGTCGGCATCAATCTCTCCGCCTACGGCACCGAGAGCGGCGGCAATATCGTCGACGCGGTGCGTGCGGCCGCCGCACCCGAGGGCATTCGCAGAGTGCGGCTCGGTTCGCTTGAGCCTGACCATATCACGGATGAAGTCATTGCGGGGCTTGCCGAGGTCAAAGAATTCTGCCCGCAGTTTCATATTTCGCTTCAAAGCGGCTGCGACAAGACGCTGAAGCGCATGAACAGGCACTACGACAGCGCCGAATACTATGACCTTTGCAGCAAGCTGAGAGCGGCCTTCAAGGACGCGACGATAACCACCGACGTGATGGTCGGCTTCCCCGGCGAGACCCGTGAAGATTTTGAGCAGTCGCTCGAATTCGTCAAGAAGGTCGGCTTTGAAAAGGTGCATGTGTTCCCGTATTCGCGCCGCCCCGGCACCCCTGCGGATAAAATGCCCGACCAAGTCGAGCAAAAGGAAAAGGAGCAGCGCGCGGCGGAGATGATAAGGGAGACTAACGAGATACGCCGCCGCTTTTTTGAGTCGCTTGTCGGCACGGCGGTCGAGATACTGCCCGAGGAATACCGCAGCGGCTTCGTGCAGGGCTACACGGCAAATTATGTGCCCGTCAGGATCCCCGCCGAGTGTGAGAAATGCGCCGAGCTTGTGCAAGTGAAGATAACAGGCGTGTCGCCCGACGGCGAACACTGCGAGGGCGAGATAATACAGTCGATTTAACACGACTGAAAAACGGGCGCCGCACTTGACATTC
>SAMEA3663283__coassemble_1069_pt1 | contig 19131 bp, 18 predicted proteins | sample SAMEA3663283__metabat2_low_PE_007 | metagenome-assembled genome bin SAMEA3663283 (sample SAMEA3663283) | pig gut metagenome | biome: pig gut; feature: pig-associated habitat; material: faeces | place: China | collected 2013
TGATAGTTTGTATTCTTTGCTTTGCCGGCTGCGGCAGCGACAGCGAAACACCCTCGGACACAGCCGCTACGGTCGAGGCGACTCAACTGTTTAAGAACAAAGAAAAGACGTTTGACTACGGCTATATCGCCTGCTACGCCAACCCGCAGAACGACGAAAACCCGGATAACCCAGATAATCTGTACGGCATTATGGATTCACAAGATAAAGTGATCGTAAAGCCAAAATATGATACTGTCTCACCTCTGAGCCGGGATACATTTATTACGGACACCATGAGGGACGGCAAGGTGTATAGTTCGCTGATCGGGCGCAATGATAAAGTTATAATTCCCGAATTCATAGGAGAGATTGTGACCGTGAGCGATGATAAAGAAGTACCGCTCGCGATCATAAGACCGGAGAAAGGCAAAAACTATATCGTTGACGCAAGCGGTAAAAAAGTGATCGACATTGATTTTGACAGCGTTTACCTGCCCATAGAAACACGCAGGCATGTTTTGTCGGCTTACACCGCCGAGCGCGCTTACTATATTTCATACGGCGGTGAAATCATCGCTGAACTCCCTGCAAACAAAGTAGTGCTCGACCCATTCGGCGAGGGCAAAGGCGGCACGGTCGTCGCCTGTATATATAAAGTGCCCGAAGAAGGCAACTCATGCATACTGTACGGTCTGTATGACTCGTCAAGCGGCCGTGAGCTTGTTCCGTGCTCCCGTAAAGAGGGTTTTGCAATTAATGAGGATCGCTTTGTGCTCAAAGACACATGCTTGATAGGCCCCGATTACGATGATTTTGCCGCCATATATGATAAAAACGGCAATGTCATTTGCGACGGCGGCGAATATCAGGATATAATCTTCGGCTACGGCAATTCCAATGGCGTCGGCGTAATTCTTAAACCATCGGAATCCACAGGAACTGCCGATCTGAAGAGTTATGTGATAGATGCCGACGGCAACAAGCTCTCGGAAGAGCTTGACTACCTCACTGCAACAGACGAAAGCTAAAACAAAAGGCTGTCGCATAAGCGGCAGCCTTGATTTGTTATATGGATTCGAGTTTATTTTTGATGATATCAGGAAAATCGGTTATCACGCCGTCGGCGCCCCAGTGGCTGAGCTTTTCGGCGGTCTCGAGCTTATTGACAGTCCAGACAGCGACTCTCTTGCCGGCGTCATGCGCCTTTTCAATGAGCTTCTTTGAGACATAGCCCTGATGCGGCAGCAGATAGTCGATATTATACTTCCGCACGATATTCATAGGCGAGAAGAGCTTGCGCTTGACGATATCGCCCATGGCGGGGTAGAGATAGCCCGTCTGGACGCACGGCTCAAGGCTCTTCGCTTTATCGAGGATGCGGTAATCAAAGCTGGAGATAAAGAGTTTATCCGCAAGCCCGTATTCCTTGGCCTTTTGAATGACCGCAGCCACGAAGTCGAGCTTGCCGCCCTTCTGCGGCTTGAGCTCAATATTGAGCACCGACACGGCGGTGTCCTTCATTGTTTGCAGAAATTCATCGAGAGTCGGTATGGTCGTATTCTTGAAGCGTCTGCCGAACCACGAGCCGAAATCGAACCGCTTCAGGTCGCTCAGGCTCATATCCGAGATCCTGCCCTTGCCGTCGGAGGTCTTGTCGACCGTGCCGTTATGGCAAAGCACGAGCTCGCCGTCCTTGGTGACGTGAACATCGGTCTCAACGCCGTCGGATTTAAGCTCCGCCGCCTTCAAAAACGCATGAATTGTGTTCTGAGGCGCAAGTTTATTGGCGCCCCTGTGAGCAATAACGAACATACTTCTCTCCCCTTTCGCTTGTTTTTTTGCTGTTATTATTGCTTCGGGAAAACAACGTCAAAGAATTTGACATCGTAGCCCTTATCGGTCAGCTTCTGATAAACGCTGATATTATTAAACATTGTATAAACCGTGCCGGCAAATCTGACGAACGCATTGAACGGATTCGGGAACGCCTTGGTGTGGCCGCCCTGCTGCGAGGTCTTATTGATGGTGAAGCTGTTGAACTTCTCGCCGCTCTCGACGGTGTATGAGCTGACGGTGAGCGAATCCTCGGTGAAGTCGATGATATTATATATCTTCTCCTGCGTGAGGTAAGCGTAGCCGATATTGTCGCTCAGGCCGAGGGAATCCTCATCGTCGTTCCTCGGTCTGTTGATCGAGCCGGAGACCATATATACGGTGCCGTTTGGGTCGGTCAGCACGCCGTTCTGAGTCATGGGCGCAACGGTCTTGTTGCCGCACAGGACGTTGGAGACGGTGTAGTAATGGCTGTGACCGAGCAGGACAAGGTCAATATTGAATTCATCCGCCATGGGCCCCCAAAGGAGACGGAGCATCTTATTCTCGCTCTCTCTGTGAGGGATCCTGCCGCTGTAGAGGTCATGATGCATCATCATAACCCTCCACTTGACATCGGGATTCTCTTTGACGGCGTTCTTGATGAAGGCATGATGATCCATGCCGCTACCGCTGTTGCTGTCCATAACGAGGAAGAGCACGTCGCCCTTGACGAAATAATAATCCGAGGTTATGTAGGACGACTCATAGTTGCTCTTGCGCTCATTGGGCATGAATTTGAAGGTCTTGTAGTCAACGCCCTTGCGGTCATGGTTGCCCGCCGCCGTGGCTATCGACATGCTTCTGCCCAAAGGAGTTGAGCTGAACGCCCTGTATTCGCTTTCGAGACCCTCGCTGGCCTGATCGCCCGCGGAGAGGATGAGAGAGATATCGGGATTTTTCAGCTTTGCGGAAGCTATCGTATTGTTGAAATTATACGCAGTCTCTTTGAGACCGTCGGGGTTATTTTCGTCATATGTGATATGGACGTCGGTCACATACATGGCGGAGAAATCCTTGCTGTCACCGCCGCCGGTGGTGAAGGTGTATATAGCCGACTTATAGTCGCCGCTGAAGCACCTGTAGCTGTAGGTCGTATCAGCCTCAAGCCCGGTAACGGCAACTTTATTGACATAGCTGCCGCCGTAGGTGCGTGTGCTGGTGCCTTTGAACGCCTTGGTAAAGTTGATCGTATAGATCTCGACACGAGGCTCCGATTCTCTGTCGCTGTACCATGAGAAAAGGCGCTCGCTTTCATCCGAGCCGGGGAACACGTTGATGCCGGACTGCGACTCAGCGCTGCTCCACCATGCGTCCCATGCAACATCCGAAGCAAAGGTCGGGATCGCTGCGCTGACAATGATTATCGCCGCAAGCAGCAGGGAAAGCGCTCTTTTTGAGAGTGTTTTCATTAAATAACTACCTCCAAAGTAAAATTTTCACTTATATTTTACCGCAAAAGCATAAAAGTGTCAAGCGTCGAAAACGACAATCAACGTACCTTGACTGACTTTAACAAGGCTGTCCGTGCCCGTGAATTCATTGCTGACCCCGAGCGGGAAGCGGCTGCTGAGCGTTGCGTTATCGAGCGTATATTTCAGCCCCTTGAGGGTCACTCCGAGGCATTCGTCGCTGAAGGCAAAGACGGAAATATAGCCCTTGTGCGACTTATCAAAGTGCATTTCGCCGCAATGCAGAGCGGTCAATATTTGCTTCTCGGCAACGAAATCAGCCCTGTAGCCTCTCTCGACGAGAGAAGCGCAGAGCTGAATATTGGCAAGGGTATGGTCGAGGCGTCCGCCCGACCAGCCGTAGAATTTGAACTCGGTGTAACCCGCGGCGACGCCCGCTTCGGCGGCGGCATACATATCCGTCACGTCCTTCTCGGCGGGCAGCACGGTAACTTTGCCGCCCTCGGGGACGCTGCCGAGCGAGTCGAAATCGCCTATCACGGAGTCGGGATTTATACCCGCCGCACGCAGGTAACGCAGCCCCGCGTCGGCGGCAATGACCGTATCGCCCTCGTTTATTCGGATGTTGTCAAGCGGCGGGCAATCCCCCGCCCCGACGATATAGCAAACAGCCATTGCCTTACCTCCGCAAAATCATTTTATTTTGAGAATATCTTCTTGTACCACGGCTGAGCCTCGGTGGTCTCGGTATCGGTATTTGCCTCAACGGGAGCGGAAATGCTCTCGGTGGTGAGGATGAACGCAAGGCTGGTCTTCATGCCCTCGGCGCTCTTGGTGAAGAGGCCGTAATCCTTACCGTAATTGAGCCATTCCTGAGCGAGAGCCACGAGCACATCGCCGTCGCTGACGAGATCACCGTATTTGTCGCCGAGACCCTTGAAATCATCAAGGTCGATGCTCTCGAGCAGCGTATTCACCATATCTGTGCCGTCGTCGCTGAGCAGCGCGACTATCGCGTTTATCTCCTTGGCGTTTGCGTTGAGAGTGTCGCTTATCTCGGAGAGGGTCTTCATCGTCTCGGGCAGGTTATCAAGCTCCGCCTTGACCTCGGGCTTTGCAAGGTCGGCCTGCATCTCGTTGAGCAGGGGCGAAACAGCTTCGAAGCCCTCCATGATGCCGGGCAGCTTATTGAACAGCTTCTGCACGGTGGGGTCGGCAAGTATCTTGAGCGCATTCTGCACGTCGGGGTCATTCAGACTCTCAAGCAGGGTCTTTATCGCCTCCGCATTCTCGGGAGTGGCGTATTTGCCGAGCATCTTGACGAGATTCTGATTCTTCTTATAGACCTCAATGGTCTTGGTGAGGGTATTCATCAGCGTGGTGACCTTATCTTTATCGGTTATCATGCTGTAGAGGAGCTTGTCGGGGTCGATCTTATTCAATGCATTCTGGAAAGTCTTGAGAGCCGCAAGAGTGCTCTTGAGGTCGTCGACCGTCTCGGGCGCCGCGATATCAAGGTTGAGCGAGGCTATGGGCAGAGCCGCGAAATAGAGGTTGCCGAGCGAGAAATTCTCGACCGTTGCGGTGACGCTCGCTTCGCTGCCGATAACAAGTCCGCCGAGGTCGCCGAGATCCTTCTCGGAGAAGCCAAGGCTCTCGGAGAAGCCGGGCATACCGGTGAATACGACTATCTCCTTGGAGCCGTCGCCGATGGACTGGCCGTTCTTGACCGTAACGCCCGAGAAGGTGCCCTCGGGCAGGACCATGCCGCCGACAACGAGCATGGGCAGATAGACCTTATGCTTCTTGCCGTTGACAAAGCCGTCCTTGGAGGCATTGTTTATCATCTTAATGTCTATCTTGACTTCGCCGCTCTTGCCCGCAAGATCCTCGGGCTTTATTTCTTTGCCGTCAAGGTAGTATTTAAGCTGCACGGAGATGGGCAGCTCTCTGTCGGTAGTGCCGCTGTAATAGAGGTCGGTGTCGGGCATATTCCAACGCAGTTTCTCGCCGTCGGTGACGGGAGTTACCTTGCTCTTGACGTTGGTTATATTTTCAAGGTCGCTCATATCGTCGACATAGACCTCGTTTTTATCGGTATGGAGCCAGTCGCTGACGCTGACCTTGCTGACATCGCCGTTTGCCTTGAGGTTGACATAGACCGTCTCGGTCTTGGTAACGCTGCCGGCGGCGGTATCGTAGCTCGGCTGGATATATTCATCCTGCCCGTCGTTTGTAGTGGTCGTATCGTCGCCCTTACCTGAGCAGGCGGTGCACAGGAGCATCATTGCGGCAAGGAGCAGAGCGATTATTCTTTTAGCTTTCATGGACCGTTTCCCCCTTAGTTATCCATTTATAAGATGTTTTGTTGATTATCTTCTCACACAGGCACAGCAGCGCAGGCATGAACACCATGATGATTATTGCGCTTATGACCGCGCCTCTCGCAAGCATGGCGCATATGCTCTTGACAATGTTGACATTGCAAATGAGATACACACCGAACGTCGCGCAGAAGAAGACGAGCGCGCTCTGGAATATCGAGCGGCTGGAGGCCTTTGCGGCGTCCCTTATGGCGTCGATCATGTCTTTGCCGTTGTTGAGCTCTTCTTTATATCTCGAGGTCATCAATATTGCGTAGTCGACCGTGGCGCCGAGCTGGACGCAGCTGATGATCGTGGGAGCGATGAACGGTATCTCCGCCCCGGTTATCAGCGAGCAGGCCTCGTTTATCAGTATTGCAAGCTCTATCGAAGCAACAAGTATCACGGGGATGCTTATCGACTTGAAGCAGATAGCTATGAGGATGAATATTGCGGCTATCGAGATGATACCCGTTATCACGAAGTCGCGGCTGGTGACCGAGATAAGATCCTTACTCAGCGCGCCCTCGCCGGTGATATAACCCGTCGGGTCATATTTTGCGAGTATGCCGAGCAGCGTATCTATCTGGGCGTTGCCCTCATCGGTGGCCGTGCCGTAAACGGAGTTTATCATCATCAGCCTGTATCCGCCCTTTTGGCAGATCTCCTTTATCTGGTCGGGGATAATGCTCTCGCTTATTGCGGCGCCGAGGAAGGAATTCAGGGCGATGACGTTTGAAACACCGTCGACATCCTCAAACTCCGTGACCATCTGAGCCACCTGATAGGCGGGCACATCCTCGTCAACAATAACGAAATGGGTCGTCGCCATGTTGAACTCCGTCTTGAGCTTTGCGAGGGACGAGACGGAAGCCATATCCTCGGGCAGAGCCTTGGTGAAGTCATAATACATATTGACGTGATTCTTCATTATATATGAAGGTATAACAAGAAGAATAAAGACTATCGCGAGCACCTTTCTGTGCTTGACGCTGAAGTCTGAGAGCTTGTTGAAGCTCGGCACATGGGGCTTATGCTTGAAGCGGTGGATGGGCGTGTCAAACATCAGCAGCATTGCGGGCAGGACGACTACAACGCTTGCAACGCCGAGCACGACGCCCTTCGACATGACGATACCGATATCAAGGCCAAGCGTGAAGCTCATGAAGCAAAGGGCAAGGAAGCCGAAAACCGTGGTCAGCGAGCTGCCCGCAAGCGAAATGAAAGTCTTTGATATCGCCTTGGACATTGCTTCTTTTTTTCCGTTCTTATCGGATCTGTCGACCTTTTTAAGCTCCTCCTCGTATCTGTCCATGAGGAATACCGAGTAATCCATCGTAACACCGAGCTGAAGTATCGCGGCAATACTCTGAGTAATGTATGAAATGCTGCCGAGAAAGATATTGGTGCCCATATTATAAATAACAGCGTAGCCGAGGGCAAACAGAAGCACGAAGGGCAGCACATATGAGCTCATCGTGAACGACAGGGCGACAAGCGCAAGGGCAACGGCAATAACGATATATATCGGTGCCTCCTTGTCAACAAGGTCCTTGGTATCCGCCATTATGGCTGACATACCGCTCATGAAGCACTGCTTATTCATAATTGACTTAATCTGCTTTATTGCCGACATTGTCTCGGCGGAGGCGCTCTCATTCTCAAACTGCACCATGAGCATGATCGCGGTACCGTCCGAGGAATAGAAGATGTCGGTGAGCACATCGGGGAGCATCGACTGTGGGATGCTGATATCAGCGATGGTATCAGTCCATGTGACGCTCTTGACACCGTCCACATCGGCTATTTTTTGCTTTATCTGGGCGACATCCTTCGCCTCCATATCCTCGACCACTATGAAAGCGTTGGCGGAATTGCCGAACACCTCGTCGAGGATGACCTCGCCCTTGACGGAATCCAGATCCTCCGGCAAATAGGAGAGGATATCATAGTTTATCTTGGTGCCGACATAGCCGAGCAGGCTCGGTATCAGCAGCAGGGTAGCTATGAGAAGGATCGTCTTTGGGTGGTAGGCGATGAATTTTGACATTTTTTCAATCATATTTCCCTGTTCTCCTTTCTCAGCAGGTTCCTGACGGTTTCGCACAGGAAGCCTCTTATTTCATCAATACCGTATGGGCTGCCGAGGATTATTGCGTTGCAGCAGGTGGAGCCGGTAAGCTCGGCGATAAGATAGAGCGCCTTGCCCGCCTCCTCGGCAGTGTAGCCGCGCTTCTCAAGCTCGCCCTCCATCATCAGCACTGCGCTGCGAATGGCGGGGTCGTCGCCGCCTATCAGCTTGCGGAAGCAATATGCCAGATTCTTTTGAAGCAGCGCCGTAAACTCACGGTTGGCGGCGAGGAAGTCGATGATGTTATTCACAAGCAGCAGCATCTTATCCTCAAAATCCGCATCTTCATCGGCAAAAGCAGCCTCATAAGCCTTGATAAAAGCGCTGCCGCTCTTGTGGGCGACAAGCTGATTGAGCAGATCGTATTTATCCTTAAAATAAAGATAAAACGTACCCTTTGCCACCCCCGCGCCCTTGACCACGTCGTCAACTGCGGTGGAATTCACGCTCTTATCGAGGAAAAGCTCAAACGCCGACTCCAGCAATCGCTTCTTTTTATCGGTTTTGTTGTCATTCACGCTGGGCATCACGCCGCACCTCGGTATCGAAATATACTCAAAATGACCATTGGTCATTTCCGCACAAGATAATACATCAAAAATGACCAACAGTCAATATTATGCCGCACGAATTAACAAATTGTTAAAAATCATTGGAAAAGCCAAAAAATGCTGCCGCAAAAAAGCGACAGCATTTGATGATTTTTATGCAAATTTGCTGAGATAGCCGAGAACCTTGAAGATCGGGGATGCGGCCCTGCCGAGGACCTTGGCGACCTCGCCGAAGAACATCTGGATCTTTGCGAAGGTCGGGTTGATGCCCACATCGGCCGCGAAGGTCTCATCCGCAATAGCGGCGTCATTAACCGTGACGATCCTGCTGGTGAAGGTGCTCGTGTCCTTCTCATTGATAGTGATAAGGCGGCTGCCTCTGACGAGGTCATTGCCGTAGGAGTGGTAAGTTGCGCCGGGGGTATTGATTATCCACACGCCGTCACGCTCGGTCTCATAGCTGTTGACATGATCGTGGCCGGAGAATATACCGAGCATGTTGCCCTGCTTGACCATTGCGTCAAACTGACCGCAGTTGTAGTAACCCGGGCAGGGATATTCAAAGAGCTGACCGGTGAAGTTCTCGGTCTTGGGCAGGAATGAATAGTGCTTGCCGTTAAAGTTCCTGCCGAGCTCGCCGAGGTCAAATATTGATTCATAGAAGAGGTTGTCATAGACGTCGCCGACAACGATATGCTGGAAAGCAAGTGACTTGACCTGCTCACCGGCGAGCTTGTCGAGAGCCGCGCTCTTCTCCTGATACCAAGCTATCTGATCCTCTCTGACGCAGTCGTAGCCGACCTTCTTGCCGTTCTCGTCTGCGGCATAGCTGCCCGAATCAAACATCCAAAGATTGAACTTGATCTTGTCGGAATCCGAAGCGAGAATGGGGAGATTGTGTGTGCCGACGCCGTGAAGCGAAGGATCGGCATCGTATGCAAGGCAATAGCCCTTGCCGTACTTCTGATAGAGACCGAGGAGATGCTCCTTGACTTTGCCCTGACCAACGGGGTCAATATCTACGCCGTCAACATACTGATGGTCATGGTTGCCGAAAACAAAGGTGAAATAGGTCTTGTTCTCAACAAAGACAGAGACAAGCTGCTCAATTGAGCGCTCAATATTCACCGCAGGATCCTGATTTTCTTCGCCTTCGATTTTCTTGCCGACGCAATTGTCACCGCCGAGTATGACAATGTCGGGCTTGTAGGTCTTAAGCATATAATCAATATACTTAAGCATCTTCTCGCTGGTGGGATAGCCGTCCTGCGTATCCGTCAGGTGCATGATGGTGAATTCACCGTTCTCATTGAATCTGAGAACGCCGTTCGCGTCATCGGCATAAACGCCGACGGCAAATGCCGCGCTCATTGCAATGCAAAGAGCGAGGACAACTGAAAGAATGCGTTTTTTCATCGTTATTTCCTCCAAAAAATTTGTTAAGATGATATGATATTTTATACCTTTTAGCGATAAAAGTCAAGAAAAAACGGCAAAATTTAAAATTCGATAGTAATTCTCAAATTCCGCTTGACATTTAGGAATTAAGGGGTATAATAATATAGTAATTTGATAGTAATTCTCAATTTTGAGGTGATTGAATTGAAAACCTATAATACTCACCAGCGGGCAAAGCTGATCGACTTTCTGCGTGAGAATCAGGATAAAGCATTCCGCATAGAGGAGATAACCGAGGCGATAGGCTCCGAGGATATCGGCAAAAGCACCGCTTACCGCCTGATGACGAAGCTCGTTGAGGACGGGATAGTTCACCGCTCCGTCAGAGGGAACGGTCGCAGCTTCGTATATCAATATATAAGCGACGGCAAATGTGACGGTCATCTGCACATGAAATGCACCGATTGCGGTAAAGTATATCACCTTGACAGCAACGTAAGCTCAATAATACAGCAGGATATCAGCAGCAGCACGGGGTTTGAGGTCGACAGCCATACACTCATCCTCGGCAAATGCGACAAATGCAGGAAATGACCCACGGAGGATACATTAATGTTTAAAAGAATAGCTGCGGGCATAGCGGCGGCTCTCCTGTTACTCTCGCTCGCTTCATGCGGCATTCAACCGATAAGCTCCGAGGGCTTGAGCATAGTCTGCACGGCATTCCCGCAATATGATTTCGCCAAAAACATTCTCGGCACTGACAAGGGGTTGACCTTGCTCCTTGACGGCAAGGAGGACTTCCACAGCTATGAGCCGAACGCCGCAGATATCGTAAAAATCGCCACGGCAGACCTCTTTATCTATATTGGCGAAGACTCCGAAAAATGGGTAAAAAAGACTCTTGCGGCGGCAGGCAACGACAAGTTGAACACCTTTACACTCACAGAAGCGGTGAATCTGCTCGAGGAGGAGACGGTCGAGGGTATGCAGGCGGAGGAGGAACATCATCACGGCAAAGATGAAACAGAGCAAGACGAGCATGTCTGGCTCTCGCTGCGTAACGCGGCGAAAATAACCGATAAGCTCTGTGAAGCGATATGCTCCGTTGACCCGCAAAACGCCGAGAAATACAGAGCGAACGCCAAAGAATACATCACCCGATTGAACGAGCTTGACAGCGAATACTCCGCCGCCGTATCGAGCGCAAAGCGTGACACACTGATATTCGCCGACCGCTTCCCGTTCCGCTATCTTGTTGAGGATTACGGGCTTAAATACTACGCCGCCTTCCCCGGCTGCTCCGCCGAATCCGAGGCGAGCTTCGAGACGATGGCGACATTGATAAACAAGACCAAAGAGACGGGCACGCCCTATGTCTTTATCATCGACGGCTCGGACGGCTCGATAGCCGAGGCGGTTTGCAAAGCAACAGGTGCGGGCACATTAACGCTTGATTCCTGCCAATCCGTCTCCGCCGACGACATCGCCGCAGGCGAAAGCTACCTCGGCGCAATGACCGATAATCTGACTAAACTGAAGGAGGCGCTTAACTGATGGCGCTTATAAAATGCACGGATCTGACTCTCGGCTACGAGGGCAAGCCCGTTGTCTCCGAGCTTAACTTTGAGCTGTATAAAGGTGACTACCTTTGCATAGTCGGCGAGAACGGCTCCGGCAAAAGCACGCTGATGAAAGCGCTGCTCGGGCACAAAAATATACTGAAAGGTAAGATAGAATTCGGCGACGGGCTGCAAAAAAGCGAAATAGGCTACCTGCCGCAGCAGACGGAGGTGCAGAAGGATTTCCCCGCCTCGGTGCGCGAGATAGTCCTATCGGGTTGCCTGAATTTGTCGGGATTTCATCCGTTCTATACAAAAGCTCAACGTGAGCTTGCCGCCGCGAATATGGAGCGCCTAGGCATAACCGATCTTGCCGGCAGGTGCTACAGGGAGCTTTCGGGCGGTCAGCAGCAGCGAGTGCTGCTCGCCCGCGCGCTTTGCGCTGCCAAGAAGCTGCTTGTGCTCGACGAACCCGTGGCCGGTCTTGACCCTGTTGTCACTCAAAGCCTTTACAAGCTCATCAAAGAGGTCAACGACAGCGGCATGACCGTCGTGATGGTCTCACACGACCTCGGTGCGGCGCTGACATACGCCTCGCACATACTTCACATCAGCCACACTCCCCTTTTCTTCGGCACAAAGGACGAATATATTAGCAGCGATATCGGCAGACGCTTCACATCGGCTGGAGGTGACGCACAATGAATATCATAACCGCACTTCAGACCTACCTCAGCTATTCATTTGTGCGCTACGCGCTGATAGCAGGCGTGCTCATCTCGCTTTGCGCCGCCCTGCTCGGAGTCAGCCTCGTGCTCAAACGATATTCTATGATAGGCGACGGGCTCTCGCACGTTGCATTCGGCGCAATGTCGATAGCCGCAGTGCTCAGTCTCGCCCCCATGACCGTGGCAATGCCCGTGACAATAGTCGCTGCCGTGGTGCTGCTCGGCTTAAACTCCAATGGCAAGATCAAAGGCGACGCCGCAATAGCTATGATCTCCGTCGGCGCGCTGGCGCTCGGCTACCTGCTGCTGAATGTATTTCAGACCGCCTCCAACGTCAGCGGTGACGTCTGCTCCACCCTCTTCGGCTCGACCTCGATACTCACCCTCTCTGTGAGCGATGTTTGGCTCTGTGTGGGGCTGGCCATCCTTGTGATTCTGACCTTCGTTATATTCTATCACAAGATATTCGCCGTCACGTTCGATGAGGAATTCGCCCGCGCCACCGGCACAAACGTGAGAGCCTACAACATTCTCATCGCCGTAGTCACCGCCGTTGTGATAGTGCTCGCAATGAACCTCGTCGGCGCGCTGCTCATCTCGGCGCTCATCATTTTCCCCGCCCTCTCGGCGATGCGGGTATTCAAGAGCTTCCGAGCGGTCATGGCAAGCGCCGCCGTTATCTCGGTGCTCTGCTCCGTGCTCGGGATCCTCGCCTCCGTCATATACGGCACCCCCGTCGGCTCGACGATAGTTGCCGCCGACATTGTGGTATTCGCCGCATTCTCACTTGCGGGCAGACTTAGAAAAGCAAAATGATCATTCGACCTCCGCGGCTCTGCGGGGGTCATTTTAATGCCCGATATCCGTCAAAAAACACAGCATATTGCATTCATACGCCATTTTTCGTTTGCCGCTCGTGTATTTCTCTAAATCACTTGACCGAAATTGTCGCAAATGATATAATTATATTGTTTTGGCAATGCCGATACTTTCCCGAGCACGATCCATTAAGGAAATGAAGCTGTTCGGGCGGCAAGGGTACTCCCGCAGTGCCCGTTCAAAGCTATTTTGGTAACTGTATCAACCGATAATATTTACACGGAGGAATTATTAATGAGCAACAAACGTCCCGAAACCATGGAACGCATCACCACCCCCGAGCTCGCCAAGAAATTCATTGACGAGCAGGTCGAAGCAGTCAGAGCGCAGGTCGGCGACAAGAAAGTCCTTCTCGCCCTCTCCGGCGGCGTCGATTCATCGGTCGTCGCGGCTCTCCTTATCAAGGCAATCGGCAAGCAGCTTGTCTGCGTCCACGTCAACCACGGTCTGCTCCGCAAGGGTGAACCCGAGCAGGTCATCGAGGTGTTCCGCAATCAGATGGACGCAAACCTCATCTATGTTGACGCCGTTGACCGCTTCCTCGATAAGCTCGCGGGCGTTGCAGAGCCGGAGAAGAAGCGCAAGATAATCGGCGCGGAATTCATCAGAGTGTTTGAGGAAGAGGCAAGGAAGCTCGACGGTATCGAGTTCCTCGCTCAGGGCACAATTTATCCAGACATTCTTGAGTCCGGCCCGGTAAAGGCTCACCACAACGTCGGCGGACTTCCCGAGGATCTCAAATTCGAGCTTGTCGAGCCCGTCAAACTCCTCTTTAAGGACGAAGTCAGAGTTGTCGGCAAAGAGCTCGACCTACCCGACGGCATGGTCTACCGCCAGCCGTTCCCCGGCCCCGGCCTCGGCGTCAGATGCCTCGGCGCTATCACCAGAGAGAGACTTGAGCTTGTCAGAGAATCCGACGCTATCCTGCGTGAGGAGTTCGCAAAGAACGGCCTTGAGGGCAAGGTCTGGCAGTATTTCACCGTCGTGCCCGATTTCAAATCTGTCGGCGTTAAGAATGACACCCGCACCTTCGCTTATCCCGTCATCATCCGCGCGGTCAATACCCGTGACGCAATGACCGCCACCGTCGAGAATGTTCCCTTCGAGCTTCTCGAGCATATCACAAACCGCATCACCACCGAGATCGACGGCGTGAACCGTGTCCTCTATGACCTCACTCCCAAGCCCTGCGCCACTATTGAGTGGGAATAAATCATAAAGTCTGAAAAACCGCATAAACAAAGGTTTTTCAGCTTAAAAATTCCCGATTTGATAGCAAAATGATAGCAGACTTCAAAACGCATTTATTGAGCGTTCCCTGTGGTTTGCGGGTACAATTATCTTAATAAATTCTAAAAAGGCATTACTGACTTTTGCAGTCGGTAATGCCTTTTTGCGTTTATATTAACTTATCTGAAAGTGAGGTTATGGATTTATTTATGTATTTTAATGCGGTTAATTCATCTTCGATGTCAGGCTCTAAAGTAAATACTTTGTGCAGATAATTTAGGTCGATTTTATATTGTTCCGTATACTCTTTACCACAAGTAGTGTATTTGATTTCGATATCAAGTTCATTTTCCTCAAATTTTCTAAAGTCGAAAACGGTTCCTATATGTTGATGAGGAGCAAGGAAAATATTGTTGAGCTTCGTGATGTTAAAATCATTGACATGCGCTTGTCCTGCTTTTGACCAATCTAAATCAGGGCTAATTTTTAGTGAAATAAGCTTAGCAGGCGAGTTGCCAAAGTTTTTAATAATCAAATCATGGGTTACGCTGATGCTACTTTTAGTGATGAAGAAAATCAAGTTTCCCCTGTTTTGTTCAAAGTATTGGTCTTTTTGCTCGTTAAGTTGCTTCTGCATTTCTTTTATGTTTTTATATGCAAAAACGGCGGCGAAAACAGAACCAACTAAAGTGAGAAAACCTATAATTACCCCAATGAATTGAAATAAATTTGAATGCCATTCTGCTGGTGTCATTATTTATTCCCTTTCATATTTATCACATTACTTGCAGGGTAGTTATAGCGCCAATTATCGTATTCCTCTTTTGAAATTTCGCCGTTTTTCAGCTTTTCAGCTTGTTCTTTCCAAGCGGTGAACATTTCAAACATAGTAATGTAATTTGCGCCCATACCCTTATCTAAATGCAGACAAACCTCTCCGTCTAATTCAGTAATTTTAAGACCGTATAAATCTTCAATGACAAATAAAGTATGCATTAAGCCGTTATAGCTGTCAATATCGGGCACGGTTAAAGCGCTTGTTGATACTCCGAACACTTCTGCAAGGCTGTTAGTCAGGTCTGCTTTCGGCGTTCTTGATCCTGATTCATACTGCGCCATACGAATATCCGCAGTTTTCTCCGGAAAACCAACCTGCATACCGAGATATTTTTGAGTCATTCCTCTTAAATTTCTAAAGAATCTTATTCTTTCACCGATAGCCATAAAAATGCTCCTCTCATATTTCTAAAATGAAGTATAACATAATAAGTTAGGATATGTCAAGACAACCAAAGCAAAAAAAGTAAATATTTTCTCAAAAACCACTTGACTTTACGGAATTTGTTTAGTATAATAGTTAAGCAAATAGCGTTAAGTCTATTTCTAACAACTGAATAACCGTCATATGTCACGGTAATGGCATATCCGCTCGGGCAAATCGGAATGCGGTCAGAAAGTTCTCCGACACTAAATAATTGTAAAAAATGAAAGAAAGGATGATGAAAATGGCAGACAAAATGTTTTTGCGTGTTGAAGATGTTGCGGAAGAAATGGGAGTTTCCATATCCTATGCCTACAAGCTCATACGAAAATTAAATAAAGAATTAAAGGCAACCGGATGTATAACAATACCCGGCAGAATTGACCGAAAATTCTTTCACGAAAAATTCTATTCAACTAAAACAACCGAAAGGAGCGATTAAAAATGGCGGCATTTAAGAATGAAAAGAACGGAACTTGGTATGTGCAGTTTCGTTACACAGACTGGAAAGGCGAACGACAGCAGAAATTCAAGCGAGGGTTCGCAACTAAACGAGAAGCGCAGGAATGGGAACGAGAGTTTTTGATGCAAAAGCAGGCTGATGTAACGATGAGCTTTGAAAGCTTTGCAGAACTTTATGAGAAGGATGTAAAGCCAAGGCTCAAAGAAAACACATGGCTTACAAAGGAAAGCATTATACAAAAGAAAATTCTACCGTATTTTGCAAAGCGCAGACTGTGCGATATTACGGCAAAGGATGTCATCGAATGGCAGAATGAAATCAGAGAACTTAGCGATAAGAGCGGCAGGAAATATTCGCAGACCTATCTGAAAACCGTTCACAATCAGTTAAGCGCTCTGTTTAACCATGCAGTACGCTATTACGGCTTGAAATCGAACCCTGCCGCAATCGCAGGCAATATGGGAACGGAAGAACGAAAAGAAATGCAGTTCTGGACTTTGGAGGAATACAAGAAGTTTTCCGAAGCAATGATGGACAAAACCATTTCTTTTTACGCTTTTGAAATGCTTTATTGGTGCGGTATTCGTGAGGGCGAAATGCTTGCCTTAACGCCTAAAGATTTTGACTTCAAAGCGGAAACGGTCACGATTAACAAATCGTATCAGCGTTTAAAAGGCAGAGATGTTATCACTACGCCTAAGACAAAGAAAAGCAACCGCACAATTAAAATGCCGAAATTCCTTTGTGAAGAAATGCAGGAATATCTCGGTATGTTTTACGGTGCCGGAGAAAACGACAGAATTTTTCCCGTTTCAAAGAGCTATATGCATCACGAAATGGACAGAGGTGCAAAAGAAGCAGGCGTCAAGCGTATAAGAATACACGATTTAAGACATTCGCATGTTTCGCTTTTAATAGAAATGGGATTTACAGCATTAGCCATTGCGGACAGGCTCGGACACGAAAGCATAGAGGTTACTTACAGATATGCGCACTTGTTTCCCTCAAAGCAAACCGAAATGGCAAATAAATTAGATGATTTGGGAAAAGGAGATTTTTAAAATGTCAGCAAAAAACAGAGATGAGCATAATCGCTGGAGAAATATAACCGTAGGTTTTCGAGTATCGCCCGAAGAAAACGAACTACTGAACAGGGCTGTAGCCTTATCAGGTTTACCAAAACAAGAATATTGCTACCGAAGATGTATGAACAGAGATGTCGTCGTTCAGGGTAATCCGAGAGTGTTCAAGGCATTGCGAAATCAGCTTGCCGATGTGCTTACAGAATTACAGCGTATTGAGGCTGGCGGCGAAGTAAATGACGAACTACTTGACTTAATTGAAATGATAGCCGATATTCTCGGCGGGTTAAAGGAGGAATCAGAATGATAGTTAAAAAAGAAAAGACTGCCCCGAATGTATCTGTTGGCGCAGATACGGAGCAGTCAATCCAAAAATGTACTGACAATAGTATAACCGATTATGATGAAAATATCAAGGATTTGGACGAAAGTTTTCGTGAAATGCAAAGAGAAATGCTTAGGCAAATGGATCCGTCCTATCTGAAAACCGTTTCAATGAGCGAGTTATACGATACCGTGTATCAAAGCAAGCCGCCGCTTATAGACGGCTTGCTTTACCCCGGAACATATATATTTGCAGGAGCGCCAAAACTGGGCAAGAGTTTCCTTATGGCACAGCTTGCTTATCATATCAGCACGGGTATGCCGCTTTGGAATTATACCGTCGGAAAAGGGACTGTGCTGTATCTTGCACTTGAAGACGATTATCACAGATTGCAGGAAAGATTATACCGAATGTTCGGAACTGAAAGTACGGGAAATTTATACTTTTCTGTTTCGGCAGGTCAGCTTGGAAACGGCCTTGACGAACAGCTTACAAGATTTATGGCGGAACACCCCGATACAAAACTGATTATTATAGACACGCTTCAAAAGGTGCGTGAGATCGGCGGAGATATTTACAGCTATGCAAACGATTATGAAATTATCACAAGGCTCAAAAAGTTTGCGGACAGCAGCGGAATATGTCTGCTGCTTGTTCACCACACACGCAAGCAGAATGCCGATGATAAATTTGATATGATTTCAGGCACTAACGGATTGCTCGGCGCAGCAGACGGCGGTTTTATTCTTCGGAAAGAAAAGCGCACAAGCAACGCCGCCACGCTTGAAGTATCAGGCAGAGACCAGCCCGACCAAAAGATTTATCTGAACCGTAATCCCGAAACGCTTATATGGGAGCTTGAGAAAACAGAAACGGAACTGTGGAAACAACTGCCTGATCCGTTGCTTGAAAACATATCTGATAAAATCACAAAAGAAAATTCGGAATGGCAAGGCACACCCACAGAGCTTGTAGACTTTCTGGGCGTTGATATAAAAGCAAACGCTTTGACGATGAAGCTGAATATCAATGCAGGGCGTTTGTTTGACGAGTATGGAATCCGTTATCAGAACAAACGCTGTCACGATGGGCGCAGGGTAAGTCTTACACTGGAACAGCGTGACGATGCGTGACGGTCGTGTCGATGTTTTGGGCGGTACTGAAAACATCGTCACCATCGGCGCAGACCGACACGGTTAAAGTTTTTGCAGGGTGCAGGTGGCTTTTTTCAAAAAGCCGCTCCTGGTCTCGCCTGCCGGCTCGGTCTGTGCTTCTGCCGACTGAAGCCGGCAGAGGTCGCCACCGGCGACCCGCACCCCCTCGGAGAGCGCAAAACCTGCTTGCAGGTTGCATTTTTGATAGGCTCGCCTGTCAAAAGTGCTTTTGCGTTACTCTTGACAAGAGTAACAGAACCCCGGCTACGCCGGATAAGGAAAGGATGTGAGATTTAATGCAAAGAACGATAAGTGCAATGGTGGGTAAAGGCTCGGTCAATCACAACAGCCGCAAGTTCAAAGCGGAAAATGTAGACGGCAGTCGAACACATCTCAATATCGACTACTGCAATGAAAATATCAAGAAAGTCTATCACGAATTGTTTGACGAAGCACTTAAAAGGTACAACAATAAACAGACAAGAGCCGACCGCAGAATAGAAAATTATTATGAGAAAATCAGAAATTCAAAGCAGGAAAAACCGTTTCACGAACTCATTTTGCAGATAGGCGATAAGGAAAATATGAGCGCTGAAAGCGAAAACGGAGAGCTCGCAAGACAAATTTTAGATGAATATTACAGTGGATTTCAAGAGAGAAACCCCAACTTAAAAGTGTTCTCTGCTCATCTTCATATGGACGAAGCAACACCGCATTTGCACATTGATTTTGTACCGT
>SAMEA3663283__coassemble_1360_pt1 | contig 11933 bp, 9 predicted proteins | sample SAMEA3663283__metabat2_low_PE_007 | metagenome-assembled genome bin SAMEA3663283 (sample SAMEA3663283) | pig gut metagenome | biome: pig gut; feature: pig-associated habitat; material: faeces | place: China | collected 2013
GACGCCATGGACAAGTTCCGCGCATCCAACGAGAAATTCAAAAAGGTCAAAAAATATTTTAAAACAAAAAATCAGAGAAAAAACGAGATATAACGAGCGCTTACGAGTTAGAATGAGAAAAATATTTGAATTTTTTTGCTCCCAACTACTTTTTCACGATTCTGATAAAAAAATTGTTGACATTTGCAGATTTTTGCACTATATTTTATTTTAATAATTCGCCTGTACCACGGCAGAGAGGGGCTGCATAATTGAAAAATAACGTTATTATTGATCTGAAAAACATCTCCGTCACATTCGGGGATAATGAGGTGCTCAAAAATCTCAATCTGTATATCCGCGATAAGGAGTTTATAACTCTGCTCGGTCCCTCGGGCTGCGGTAAAACGACCACCCTGCGTATAATCGCCGGATTCATTGAGCCGGACGAGGGTGAAGTGATTTTTGAAGACAAGGTAATTAATGGTGTACCGCCTCACAAAAGGCAGGTTAACACCATTTTTCAGCGTTACGCGCTTTTCCCTCACCTCAATGTTTATGAGAATGTTGCGTTCGGTCTGCGTATAAAAAAGCTGCCTGAGAAGCAGATAAAGGAGACTGTCGAGGAGATGCTGGCTCTTGTCAACCTCAAGGGCTTTAATAAGCGTAACATAAATTCGCTCTCGGGCGGCCAGCAGCAGCGAGTCGCCATTGCGAGGGCGCTTGCGGTAAAGCCCAGGGTGCTGCTGCTCGACGAGCCTCTCGGCGCTCTCGACCTTAAACTGCGTAAGGATATGCAGGTGGAGCTGAAGAATATCCAGCAGCGCCTCGGCATCACCTTTATTTACGTTACCCACGATCAGGAGGAGGCCCTCTCGATGTCCGATACCGTCGTTGTTATGGACAGCGGCGTTATCCAGCAGATAGGCACTCCGCTCGATATATATAACGAGCCGAAGAACGCTTTTGTTGCCGATTTCATCGGCGAGAGCAATATCCTTGACGGTATTATGCTTGACGACTGCCTTGTTGAATTCTCGGGCCACCGCTTTGAGTGCCTTGACAAGGGCTTCGCCAAGAATGAGGCCTGCGACGTGGTCGTGCGCCCCGAGGATGTGGACGTTGTGGAGCCCGATAAAGGTATGCTCTGCGGCGTTGTGACTTCCGTCACATTTAAGGGTGTCCACTTTGAGATAATCGTTGATATCGGCGGCTTCAAGTGGATGATACAGACCACCGATTATCAGGCCGAGGGCAGCAGGATAGGCCTCTTTATCGAGCCTGACGCAATACATATTATGAAGAAATCCGAATACTCGGGTATGTACGGCGACTACAGCTCGTTCAGCGAAGAATTTGACGAGCTTTCAAACGCGGAGCTTCCCGAGGACGAGGAGGAGGTCGAGGAATGAGCGGCCGTTCTTCTCTCAGGGCGAAGCTTATATCCTCGCCGTATGTGGTTTGGTCGGCGCTGTTTATCGTCGCCCCGCTGATATTCGTTGTCTATTATTCATTTACAAACCCGAGCGGTGACTTCACCATCGACAATATCTCGGCGCTGAGCAAATATGCGCCCACGTTTTTGCGCTCTATCTGGTTCGGCATAGTCGCCACAGTCATATGCCTGCTGATAGCGTTCCCGCTCGCCTATATCATCTCACAAAAGACCGAGAAGGTGCAGCGCACGCTTGTTATGCTCGTCATGCTGCCGATGTGGATGAGCTTCCTTATCAGGACTTATTCATGGATGGCGCTTTTGCAGGATACAGGTATCATCAATTCGTTCCTCGCAAAGCTCGGCATTGACCCGATACATATGATAAACACCTCCGGCGCCGTCATACTCGGCATGGTCTATAATTTCCTGCCGTATATGATAATGCCTATTTACTCTGTCATGGCGAAGCTCGACTACAGCATGGTAGAGGCGGCGCAGGATCTCGGCGGCAACAGGCTCACCGTTATAAAGCGCTGCATAATACCGATGAGCATGCCCGGCGTTATCTCGGGCATCACCATGGTCTTTGTCCCGTCGGTCAGCACATTCTATATTTCACAAAAGCTCGGCGGCGGCTCCTTTGACCTCATCGGCGACGTTATCGAGCGCCAGTTCCAACAGTCTTATAACTACAATCTCGGCGCCTCGCTCTCGCTGGTGCTGATGGTGCTTATTCTTATCTGCATGGCGGTCATGAACCGCTTCAGCGGCGACGAGGAGGGGATGGTAATATGAAAACTGCGTCTAAGATCTATGCGGCGCTCGTGTTCCTTTTCCTCTATGCGCCAATTATCGTTCTGATCATCTTTTCGTTCAACTCCTCAAGCAGCACGAGCGTATTCAGCGGCTTCTCACTCAGATGGTATGAGTCGCTATTCCAGGATAAAGCGACTTTGCGCGCGTTCTACAACACCATTATCCTTGCCGTCACATCGTCTGTCATTGCGACGGTGCTCGGCACGGCGGCAGCCGTCGGCATCAATAAATATAAAAAAGGCTTCATGCGCTCATCCGTCATGGCCGTCACCAATATTCCGATGATGAATCCCGAGATAGTGACGGGCATCTCGATGATGCTGCTCTTTGTGTTTGTCGGCAGACTGGTCAATTCGGAGGCCGTCCTCGGTTTTGGCACGCTGCTGATAGCCCATGTCACATTCGGCCTGCCTTATATTATCCTCACCGTGCTGCCGAAGCTGCGTCAAACGGATAAAAACCTTGCGGAGGCGGCGCAGGATCTCGGCTGCCGACCCGCTCAGGCGTTCTTCAAGGTCGTACTGCCCTCGATAATGCCCGGCATCATCACCGGCATGATAATGGCTTTCACGCTCTCGCTCGATGACTTTATCATCAGCTATTTTACCTGCGGTCCGGGCTTCCAGACCCTGCCGATAGCTATATTCGCGATGACCAAGAAGCGCGTAAAGCCCGATATGTACGCTCTCTCCGCCCTTATTTTCGTGAGCATCCTTGTGCTGCTCATCCTTTATAATTTTGCGCAGCAAAAGAGCGACGAAAAAACAAAAAGCAAGAAATAAATCTATCTGAAAGGAGCGGCAAAACAGTGAAAAAATTCTTTGCCATTCTTTTGGCGTGTGCTTTGGCGTTCGTACCCTGCACGGCGGCCTTTGCGGCGCAGCAGAGCGATATCGACGCCCTCAGAGGCACCAAGCTCTATGTTTATAACTGGGGCGAATATATCTCCGACGGTGCGGACGATACTCTCGATATCAATGCCGAGTTCGAGAAGAAATATGGCATCGAGGTCGTTTACGACACCTACGACAATAACGAGGTCATGTATTCCAAGCTAAAGGGCGGCGGGATCGCCTACGATATCGTCATACCCTCCGACTATATGGTAGAGCGTATGATAAGCGAAGGTATGCTTGAGAAGATCGACTTCGACAATATCCCGAATTTCAAGTATATCCCCGACAAATACCGCAACCTCGGCTATGACCCGACCAACGAGTATTCCGTGCCCTATACCGTCAGCTATATCGGCCTTATTTATAATACCACCATGGTTGATGAGGCTCCCGACAGCTGGACTGCGCTTTGGGACGAGAGATATTCGGGCAAAATTCTTATGATCAATAACCCGAGGGATGCCTTTGCCATCGCTCAGAGTATTCTCGGCATGGATTATAACACCGACGCCCCTGCCGCTTGGCGGACTGCCGCCGAGCTGCTCAAGGAGCAGAAAAGGGTCAACCCCAACTACGTCAACGACGAGGTCTTTCTCAAAATGGAGTCGGGCGAGGCTGCGCTTGCACCTTATTTTGTCGGCGATTATCTCACCATGAAGGAGAATAACCCCGACCTTGCCTTCGTTTACCCCAAGGAGGGCGTCAACTACTTCTTTGACTCCGCCTGCATCCTCAAAGGCTCAAAGAATAAGCTCGCCGCAGAGCTGTATATCAACTTCCTGCTCGAGCCTGATGTAGCCCTTGCAAACGCCGAATATATCTGCTACGGCAGCCCGCACAGCGAGGTGTATAATAACCCCGATTATACCTATTATCACGATGAAACGCTCTATCCCGAGGAGGGGAGCGTCAAGACTCAGCTTTTCAGGAATCTGCCCGCGGAGACGCTGGCTCTTATGAGCTCGCTTTGGGATGACGTCAAAAATTATATCCCGTCCGGAATTTCGTCCAACTCGTTCTTCTTCGGCGGCACAGATACCGCAGCCGAGCCAAACGTCGAAGGCGAAAAAATGACCGAGGAGACCGTCAAATACGCTGTCTGCATCGGCGTTTTCGTGCTCATCTGCCTTGCCTATGTGATTTTCAGGTACGCAAGGAAAAAATACAGAGAAAAAGTATAATTAATGCTGCCGCATCGTTCAAACGGTGCGGCGGTTTTTTCAATATTGCGGATACATAAAAAATTTACAGAATATTAACCATAATCACAGTTGACGGTTTGACGATAATATTATATAATATTACACTATAATGGAATAATCGGTCAGTGTATCCGAAAAGGAGAAGTTATGATAGATAAAGAGTTTTTAACATTCAGCGAGAAGCCCCGTGAGCTGCCGACCGTGGCGCTCAGAGGGTTGGTCGTGTTCCCCGATATGTTCATTCACTTTGAGGTGGGGCGAGAGAAGTCGATAAATGCGCTCAAAGAGGCCATGGACGGCGGGCAGGAGGTATTCCTTGTAGCTCAGCGTGATGTGTCTGTCGACGACCCCGACTATGACGAGCTTTACGATATCGGCGTTATTGCCAAGGTGAAGCAGCTTATTCGCATGCCCGGCAAAAACACCAATATCAGAGTGGCGGTCGAGGGTATCGCAAGAGCGAGGCTCGTCGGCGGCGTTGCCGGCAAGAATTCAAAGTGCCTGCGTTCGCTCATTGTGCCCGTTTCCGAGCTGCCCGTTGCCGAGGAGCTGCGCGATTATTCAAGAGCGCTCGTCCGTCACGCCAAAGAGCTCTTTGCCGACTATGTCGAGGTTGCGTCGCAGATGCCCGTTGATATCGTCACCGGCGTTATGCAGAAGTCCGAGCCGGGCGAGCTTGCCGACTATGTTGCGGGCAATATTATGATAGAATATGAGGACAGGCAGCGAATACTTGAGGAGTTTGACAAGATTAAGCGCCTTGAGGCTCTCTGCGTGCTGCTTGCCGACGAGGGCAATCTGCTCAACCTCGAGGCTGAGATAGGCGAAAGAGTGCAGGAGCAGATAGACAAGAATCAACGTGAGTATTATCTGCGTGAGCAAATGAAGATAATCTCCGAGGAGCTTGGCGGCGGAGTGTCGCAGGAGGAGGAGCTTGATGAGTTCCGCCGTAAGATATTTGAGCTGAATGCCTCCGACGATATCAAAGATAAGCTCTTGCGCGAATGCGACAGGCTCGAGAAAAGCTCGCCGCAGTCGCCCGAAGCGGCGGTGAGCAGGAATTACCTTGAGATCTGCCTTTCGCTGCCATGGGATAAGTATTCAAAAGAGAATACTGATATTAAAAAATCAAAGAAGATACTTGAAGCAGACCATTATGGTCTCGAGAAGGTCAAGGAGAGGATACTCGAGTATCTTGCCGTCAGGGCTCTTGCGCCGGATATCAAGGGGCAGATAATCTGCCTTGTCGGCCCGCCGGGAGTCGGCAAGACCTCGGTCGCTCGTTCGATAGCGAGGGCAACAGGCAGGAAATATGTCCGTCTTTCGCTCGGCGGCGTCAAGGATGAGGCGGAGATAAGAGGTCACCGCAAGACCTACATCGGCTCAATGCCGGGTAGGATAATCGAGGCGCTGCGGCAGGCGGGCACCAAGAACCCGTTGATACTGCTTGACGAGGTCGACAAGCTCTCAAGCGATTATAAGGGCGACCCGACCTCCGCTCTGCTCGAGGTGCTTGACCCGGAGCAGAATTCTACATTCCGCGATCATTATGTCGAGCTGCCGTTTGACCTGAGCCGAGTAATGTTTATCACCACGGCAAATGTCCGCTCAAATATCCCCGAGCCGCTTCAGGACAGAATGGAGATAATAGAGCTCGGCAGCTACACCTTCGAGGAGAAATTCAACATAGCCAAAAAGCATCTTATACCGAAGCAGATAAAGCGCCACGGGCTGACTTCAAAGCAGCTCAGGATATCCGACAAGGCTCTCTCGCTCATCATTGATGGTTACACCAAGGAGGCGGGAGTCAGAGGCCTTGAGCAGCAGATAGCCGCCGTGTGCCGCAAGGCTGCCGTGATGATAGTCGACGGCAGGGGCGAAAAGCTCTCCGTCAAGCCCGAGGATGTCGAAGCACTGCTCGGCTCACGCAAATTCAAGCCCGAACGCTTCGACGGCAAAGCCGAGGTCGGCGTTGTCAACGGCCTTGCATGGACCGCTGTGGGCGGCGAAATGCTCGAGGTCGAGGCTGCGGTTCTCGACGGCAGCGGCAAGCTCCAGCTCACAGGCTCTCTCGGCGACGTGATGCAGGAGAGCGCCAAGGCGGCGGTCAGCTATATCCGCTCAAGGGCTAAGGAGCTTTCGGTCGACCCGAATTTCTATAAAGACAAGGATATCCACATTCATGTGCCCGACGGCGCAACGCCCAAGGACGGCCCCTCGGCGGGCGTTACAATGGCTACGGCGCTTGTCTCGGCTCTCACAGGCAAAAAGGTCAAGCGCGACGTCGCAATGACGGGCGAGATCTCGCTGCGCGGCAGGGTGCTGCCGATAGGCGGGCTTAAAGAGAAATCCATGGCGGCTTACAGGGCAGGCATAAAGACCGTGCTCATCCCGTATGATAATCTGCCAGACCTTGACGAGGTCGACCCCAAGGTCAAGGAGAATGTCAGCTTCGTGCCCGCTAAAAATGTTGAGACGGTATGGCGCACGGCGATAGAGAATTACGGCGAAACGCCGAAAGAGAAGAGCGTTGCTCCGCTCGATGCACTCAGCGCGTCGAAACCCTCCGAGAGAGGCAGGTATAAAATATGAGATTTGATAAAATTGAGTTCACGGCGGCATACGGCACCTCATCTCAGCTGCCGCCGCCGAAAGAGAAGGAGATAGTTTTCTCCGGTAGGTCAAACGTCGGCAAATCCTCGCTCATAAACAAGGTCTTTAACCGTAAAAACCTTGCGAGGGTCAGCTCCGTGCCCGGCAAGACGATAACCGTCAATTTCTTTAAGGGCGATGGCGTTTACTTCGTCGATCTGCCCGGCTACGGCTACGCGAAACGCGAGCAAAAGGAGAAAAAGCGCTGGGCTGAGCTTATGGACGGCTACTTCAATTCGGGCAGGGATATCGCCCTCGTCGTCCAGCTCATTGATATGCGCCACGCCCCGTCTCAGGACGATATGACGATGCTCAACTTCCTCAAGGAGATGAATATTCCGTTTGTCATCGTCCTCACAAAGAGCGATAAGCTCAACAAAACCGAGACGGAGAAGCGCAGGGCGGAGCTCGATAAGGAGCTTGCGGATTATGCCGATATACAGCGCATAGAATTCTCCGCCGTCACAGGCAGCGGAGTTGAAGAGATAAGAGCGGCGGCAGAGGCCGCAGCTCAGTAACCGCCGAGCAACAGTTATTTTGGACGGGAGGTCAGCAAAATGTACGTTTCCGATTGTATTTCAATGAATGAGCGCGGGCATCTCACGATAGGCAGCTATGACACCGTGGAGCTTGCCAAAAAATACGGCACGCCAGCATATGTGTTTGACGAGAATGAGATACGCAAAAATCTCAGGGAATTCAAGAAGTCCATCGACGATGAATACGGCGGCAAAGGGCTTGTCGTCTATGCGAGCAAGACGTTTTGCTGCAAAGAAATGTGCCGTATCTGCGCCGAGGAGGGCGTCGGCATAGACGTTGTCTCCGGCGGAGAGCTTTATACGGCGCTGTCGGTAGGGTTCCCGACGGATAAGATAGTTTTCCACGGCAACAACAAGACCCGTGATGAGCTGATAATGGCTGTCGATAACAATGTCGGCAGAGTGATAGTCGATAACATCACTGAGCTTGAGAATTTGAACGCCATTGCCGCCGATAAGGGCAAAAATATCGGTATAATGCTCCGCATAAAGCCCGGTATCGATGCGCATACCCATGAATTCATAAAAACCGGTCAGATAGACTCAAAATTCGGTTTTGCTCTTGAGACCGGCGAGGCTCTAGAGGCGATAAAAACGGCGCTTGTCATGTCAAACGTGACCCTCAGAGGTCTGCATTGCCATATCGGTTCGCAGATATTTGACCTTGACCCGTTTGAGCTTGCCGCAACGGTCATGCTCGACCTTATTAAGCAGGTCAAAGATGAGACCGGGGTGCAGCTCGGCGAGCTTAATCTCGGCGGCGGCTTCGGCATCAAATATCTCAAGAGCGATCGTCCGAGACCCTACGGCGATTATATGCGTAAGGTATCGGCGGCGGTCAATTCGTATTCAAAGGAGCTTGGGATCGAGACCCCATTTATCCTCATTGAGCCGGGTCGCTCGATAGTCGGCGCTGCGGGCATAACCCTCTACACCGTCGGCGCGGTCAAAGAGATACCCGACGTGCGCACCTATGTTTCCGTCGACGGCGGAATGGGTGACAATCCGAGGTATGCGCTTTATCAGTCACGCTACGAGGTCGTTTGCGCCAATAAAGCCTCAGAGAAGCGCAGCCGCACCGTGACGGTTGCGGGCAAATGCTGCGAGAGCGGCGACCTTATCCAGGAGTGGACTCATATCCAGCCCGTCGAACCGGGGGATATCCTTGCGGTGCTCTCGACAGGCGCATATAACTATTCCATGGCGTCAAACTATAACCGTATTCCGCGGCTGCCCGTCATAATGGTCAAGGACGGCAAGGATCGCCTTGTTGTCAGGCGTGAGACCTATGAGCAGCTCACCGAGTGCGATATCTGAGAAAACAAATTGATTTAAGGAAGTGACTATATGCTGCATATAGCTATGCCGGCGGATAAAGTCCGCCTTGTATGCGTGCAGACCGATAGGTTCAAAACAAGCAGCCTCATTATCTCCGCGGCTTTGCCGCTTGATGAGAATGCGGCGGCGAACGCTCTCATGCTTCGCCTGCTCAAAAGGAGCTGCAAGAAGTATCCGGATTTCACTCTTTTCTACGGTAAGCTCGATGAGCTTTACGGCGCCACTGTCTCATCGGAGATAAGCAAGAGCGGCGATTCTCAGGTGCTCAGCCTCGTAGTCAACTGCCTTGACGACAGATTCGCTCTCGACGGCGAGAGCATCGCCGAGCAGTGTGCGGAGCTGTCGGCGGAGCTGATATTTGCCCCAAATACCAAGGGCGGCAGCTTCGGCGCGGACGCCGTCGCAACCGAAAAAAGGCTTCTCACTCAGCTTGTTGAGGAGGAGATGAATAATAAAGGCACATATGCGGAGCGGCGCTGCATAAATCATATGTGCTCAAATGAGCCTTACGGCCGTGACGAATACGGCACCGTTGAGGAGATAGCGGCGGTCAAGTGCGCCGACGTCTATGCCGCGTGGAAGCGTATGCTTGCAAACGCCGTTTTTCAGATAACCTATGTCGGCTCGGCGTCGCCCGAGAATATCGAGAAGATATTCGCTTCGAGATTTAAGAAGATAAAGCGCGAGCCTGTCGAGACCGAGACTATATTCTTTAAGAGAGGCGGCCGCTTCTGCCGCCACGAGGAGCAGTTCCCCGTGAATCAGGGCAAGCTCATCATAGGGCTTCGCACAGGTATGCAGAGCAGCCGAGACAACCTCTTCGCCGTCATGCTCACTAACGATATCCTCGGCGGTAGCACATATTCAAAGCTGTTTGCGAATGTCCGTGAGAAGATGAGCCTTGCATATTACTGCTATTCGCGCCTTATAAAGTCAAAGGGCATAGTGCTTATCGAGAGCGGCATTGATACCGATAAGGAGCGTACCGTCTCCGCCGCCATAGTCAAGCAGCTCGGCGAATTGCGCGACGGCAAGACCGATCCCGAGGTCTACGATGCGGCGAAGCGCAGCCTGCGTGAGAGGCTGACCTTCTCGTCGCCCGCTTCGATTGCAGGGTGGTACGCCGCTCAGATAAACGAGCAGGATATAATGACCCCCGACGAGGTGGCGGACGGCATTGACGCCGTTACCCACGAGCAGGTCTGCGAGGCGGCCAAGAAGCTGTCCATAGACACGATATTCATGCTTGCGTCCGACGGAAAGGAGACGGAAAATGAAGATCAGTGAGATTAAAAACAAGTGGCTCGGCGAGAGCGTCTTTTGCGGCGAGCATCCGTCGGGGCTCAAGGTCTTTGTGCTGCCCAAAAAGGATTATGAATCCGCCTTTGCGCTCTACGGCGTCAAATACGGCTCGATAGATACGAGCATTATGAATGAGAACGGAGAGTATGAAGCCATTCCCGAGGGCACGGCGCATTTCCTTGAGCATAAGCTCTTTGAGAGCGAGGATCTGAACGCTTTCGAGCGCTTTGCCAAGACGGGTGCTAGCGCAAACGCCTACACCTCTTTTGAACGCACCGCCTACCTCTTCAAAAGCTCGTCCGATATAACCGAATCGCTTGAAATATTGCTTGATTTCGTGCAGAATCCTTATTTCACCGCCGAAACGGTCGAGAAGGAGCAGGGGATAATCGGGCAGGAGATCAGAATGTATCAGGATCAGCCAGGCTGGCAGCTTATGTTTAACCTGCTGCGCGCTCTCTACGGCGAGAATCCCGTCAGGATAGATATAGCGGGCACTCAGGAATCCATCGCCCGTATCGACGCCGACCTGCTTCACAGGCTTTATAAAGAGTTTTATAACCCCGCCAACATGGCGCTTTGTGTCGTCGGCTGCGTTGAGCCGAGCGAGGTCTTTGCGACCGTTGAGCGCTGCCTCAGGAATAACGAGGGCAAAAAGATCGAGCGCAAATTTGTCCGTGAGGATGAGAAGCCCATTCAGAAATATGTGGAGGAGCGATTCTCCGTCGCCGAGAAGCAGTTTTATCTCGGCTTCAAAGAGGGGCTTTCCGAGCCGACGCTCAATATCAAGGACGAGGTCGCCACTTCGATAATGCTTGACGCCGTATTCGGCAAATCCTCAAGGCTCTTTAAGGAGCTGCTGGACGCCGAGCTTATAGACATGGGCTTTGACGCCGATCTGTTCAACGGCTACGGCTTCTCCTGCGTGATGGTGGGCGGCACAAGCGCCGACCCTGAGAAAGCGGTCGAGCTTATCCATGCGGAGCTTGCCCGTCTGCGCACCGAGGGCATCGACCCCGCCGCCTTCGAGAGAGCAAGGAAAAAGAATTACGGCAGAATGGTAATGAGCTACAATGACGTCAGCGAGACGGCAAACCTGCTTATGAGCCTTTGCTTCAGCGGCCATGAGCCGTTTGATGAGCTGGAGGCATGCAGGAGCGTAACGCTCGAGGATGCCGAGCGCAGGCTTGCGCTGCTGCGTGAGGAATGCGCCGCGCTCTCCGTTATCAGCCCGATAATCAAGGAGGACTGAAAATGTCAAATTATACGGTAGTTTATTTCACAGGCATAAGCCGCGGCTTCAGCGTGCCGAGCGTGCTTGCCGAGTTCTCGATATTTGGTATTGATATCAGCATCAAGTGGTACGGCGCGATAATCGCCTTCGGCTTCCTGCTCGCTGTGCTTTTCGGCGGGCGGATGGCTTATAAATGGAAGATGAATCTTGACAAGATGGTGGATGTACTCATCTACGGCACTCTTGCCGGCATCGTCGGCGCAAGGCTCTATTATGTATTCTCAAAGTGGGATTACTACGGCACTCATCTCAGCGAGATACCGAAGATATGGGAGGGCGGCCTTGCGATATACGGCGGGCTTATCGCCGGAGTTGTTGCCGCTTATATCGTTTGCCGCATCCGCAAGATGAATTTCTGGAATCTGCTCGATATCGCCGTTATGAGCTTCCTCATCGGCCAGGGCAAAAAGGTATTGGTCGACGCCGAACACTATTTCGACGGCTTCCGCACGAACCCCGAGTATGCCTTGGAAGTTG
>SAMEA3663283__coassemble_1711_pt1 | contig 8505 bp, 7 predicted proteins | sample SAMEA3663283__metabat2_low_PE_007 | metagenome-assembled genome bin SAMEA3663283 (sample SAMEA3663283) | pig gut metagenome | biome: pig gut; feature: pig-associated habitat; material: faeces | place: China | collected 2013
TGACGGCAGCTGGTTTTCATCCTGCGAGGTCGCAGGCCCGGGCTTTATGAATTTCATCACTGGCGTGCCGCTCTTTATCGCGGGCTTCCTTAACCTGCGCTACATGGGCATCACTCCCTACGATTCCGTGCCGCTCTTTATCCTCTATGTGCTTATGCTCTATGTGGGCGTTTCGCTGCTCTGCAACGTTTTCCCGCTCACGGAGGATATCCTGAACTTCTGGTATATCGCCTATGAAGAGAAGAATATGAATATCGTCGGCAGGATAATCTTCGCCATACCCGCAATTATCACAAGGGCGGGCGCATTCCTCGAGAAATACTCGATAACCGTTATTCTCTGGATAGCCTGGCTCGTCGTGATGTTTATCATCTGAGCCGCCGAATAGATATCGCACCCGCTTTGCAGCCGAGCCAAGCTGCGGAGCGGGTTTTTGTTGACTTTGAAGCCGTATTATATTTCGTTCCTCTACGGAGGCAAGCCTTTCGGCGAATATGCGCCCGAGGTCAGAGCAGCTCTGGTTCTATCGCAAAAAATAACCGAATATGATTTACGGCGGCTCCCGTGTTCGGCGGAGCTGCCGTTTTTGATTGCAATAATGCCGCAATTCGCCGTAATTCAAGCGATTTTGCCGCAATTCGCTTGACAAGCGGAAAGTATCATTGTATAATTGTATACAATTATACAGATTGGAGGGATTCGGATGCTTGAGATATCAAAAAAGACAAATCTGCTTGAGCAAAAGATCTATAAATACGAGTTGCAGGATGTGGAGGAGCCGAATCTCTACAGGGATATTTATGATTACGACAGCGTGCCCAAGGTGGCGTTCAACCATCGCAGGGTGCCGATGAATATGCCCGAGGAGATAAGGATAACCGACACGTCGTTCAGGGACGGGCAGCAGTCGGTCGAGCCTTACACCGTGGAGCAGATAGTGGCGCTCTATAAGCTGCTCTCAAAGCTCGGCGGCCCTTACGGCATAATCAGCCAGACCGAGTTCTTTATCTACAGCAAAAAGGACCGTGAGGCGGTGGAGAAATGCCAGGCGCTCGGGCTGAAATTCCCCGAGATAACCACATGGATAAGGGCGAGCAAGGAGGATTTCAAGCTCGTCAAGGATCTCGGCATCCGTGAGACGGGCATTCTCGTCAGCTGCAGCGATTATCATATATTTAAGAAGATGAAGATGACCCGCTCGGAGTGCCTGAAGCACTATCTTGAGGTGGTCTCGCTCGCGTTTGAGGCGGGTCTCGTGCCCAGATGCCACTTTGAGGATATCACCCGCGCGGATTTCTACGGCTTCGTCGTGCCGTTTGTGAATGAGCTTACCGAGATGTCGAGGCAGGCGGGTATCCCCGTCAAGATAAGAGCCTGCGACACGATGGGCTACGGCGTGCCCTACCCCGGCGCAGCCCTGCCCCGCAGCGTTGCGGGCATCGTCTACGGCCTGAGGCACTATGCCGACGTGCCGAGCGATATGCTCGAGTGGCACGGTCACAATGACTTCTATAAGGCAGTCGTCAACGCCTCCACCGCGTGGATGTACGGCGCGGGGGCGGTCAACTGCTCATTGCTCGGCATCGGCGAGCGCACGGGCAACGTGCCGCTTGAGGCCATGGTGTTTGAATACGCCTCGCTCAGAGGCTCCTTTGACGGCATGGATCCCACCGTCATAACCGAGATAGCCGATTATTTCAGGAACGAGATAGGCTATGATATCCCCGAGATGACCCCGTTCGTCGGCAGGAATTTCAACACCACCCGCGCGGGCATTCACGCCGACGGACTGCTCAAGGACGAGGAGATATATAATATTTTCAACACCAAGAAGCTGCTCAACCGCCCCGCAGGCGTGGCCGTCAGCAAAACCTCGGGGCTTGCGGGCATAGCCTATTGGATAAACGAGAATTACGGCCTTGAGGGCGTCGACGCCCTCGATAAGCGCGACCCGCTTGTGGCGGAGCTTAAGGAGTGGGTGGACGGCGAATACGCCGGTGGCAGAGTCTCCGCCCTGTCAAATCACGAGCTTGAAGCGAAGTTAGCCGAGCTTTCGGGCGGCCGCTTCGTGCGTAAATGAGGTGCGGTATGGAGAGAAGAAGCAATTCGATAGCCGATCAGATATTTGAGATACTTGAACGCGATATTCTGAGCGAGAAATTCCCGAGGGGCGAGGTCTTGACCGAGAACAGGCTCTCCGAGCTGCTGGAGGTCAGCCGTACCCCCGTGCGCGAGGCTCTTCGCAGGCTCGAGCAGGAGCATCTTATCGAGATGACCACCAAAGGAGCGCTTGTTATCGGCATATCAAAGGAGGATATCGTCACTATCTATGAAATGCGCCTGCGCCTTGAGGGAATGGCGGCGTCAGCGGCGGCTGAAAACGCCTCGCCATCGGATATAGCTGAACTGCGCGAGATACTTGATATGCAGGAATTCTACACCGCCAAGGGCGACGCCGACAATATCAAGAATGCCGACAGCCGCTTCCACCGCGCGATATATCGGGCGAGCGGCAGCGTTCCTCTCTGCGACACGCTCACCGACCTGCATAAGAAGATAATCAAATACCGCAAGGCTTCTGTCTCCGACAAGAGCAGAGCCACGGAGTCCCTCGCGGAGCACCGTGCCGTGCTTGACGCGATAAGCCGCGGCGACTGCGCCCTTGCGGAGGAGCTGACCGTCACCCATATCCGCAACGCCATGCAGCATATAATCGAAAACTGAAGCTCTCTCCCCGAATCAAATTCGGGGAGATTTTTAAAAAATTAATAAAAATCTCTTGCCACGGCAGCACATTATGCAGTAATATAGAGGCAGCGCATTCCTGCACCGCAAACCGAGAGAAAGGAGCTTCGACATGGGTGAATTTGAAAATGTAAAGAGGAATTTCGGCTTCGGCTGTATGCGTCTGCCGATGAACGGCGACGAGGTGGATTTTGCGGAATTTTGCAAGATGGTCGATTACTTCCTTGCACAGGGGTTTAATTATTTCGATACGGCTCACGGCTACCTCAGCGGCAAGAGCGAGACAGCCATAAGGGAGTGCCTTGTGAAGCGCCGCCCGAGAGAGAGCTATATCCTCACCGATAAGCTCACAGGCCCGTATTTTGATAAAGAGGAGGACATACGTCCGTTCTTTCAGAGCCAGCTCGAGGCCTGCGGCGTGGAGTATTTTGACTTCTATCTCATGCACTCTCAGTGCAAGGACGTTTTTGAGAAATTTAAGAGCTGCCGAGCCTACGAGACAGCCTTTGAGCTGAAAGCGGAGGGCAGAGTAAAGCACGTCGGCATCTCGTTCCACGACACCGCCGAGGTGCTCGACGAGATCCTCACGGAATATCCGCAGACGGAGGTCGTGCAGCTTCAGTTGAATTATGTTGATTTGGACGACCCGGAGGTTCAGGCACGCAAATGCTATGAGGTCTGCCGCAGGCACGGCAAGCCCGTCATAGTCATGGAGCCCGTCAAGGGCGGCAATCTTGTCAACCTGCCGGACGAGGCAAAGGAGATAATCGACTCCCTCGGCGGCGGCAGTCCCGCTTCATATGCGATAAGATTCGCGGCGGGCTTCGACGGGGTATTCATGGTACTCTCCGGCATGAGCGATATGAAGCAAATGGAGGACAACGTCTCACATATGAAGGAATTTAAGCCCCTCGACGGCAGGGAGCGGGAGGCTCTCGACAGGGTACGGGAGATCTTTCTCTCGAAGCACCTCATACCCTGCACCGCCTGCCGCTACTGCACCGACGGCTGCCCGAAGCATATAGCAATACCGGATCTTTTTGCCTGCATGAATGCAAAAAGGGTCTGCCACGACTGGAATGCGGAGCATAACTATGAGGATATCTGCGCCAAGCAAGGCTGCAAGGCCTCCGACTGCATTCAGTGCGGCAAATGCGAGCAGAGCTGCCCCCAGCATCTGCATATCCGCGAGTTGCTGAAAAAAGCAGCCAAGGAATTTGAAAAGAAATGAAAGTGAAAGGTGACTTTTGTGTCATATAACTTTGACGAGATAATCGACCGCCGCCACACCAACGCCTTGAATACCGACGGCTTCAGGGGATATATCTTCCACGCCGATGCGGATAAAAAATTCCCGTATAAGGACGAGGAATTCGTGCGTATGTGGGTGGCGGATATGGAGTTCGGCACCGCGCCCGAGATAATCGAGGCGCTGCATGAGCGGGTCGACCGCCGCATATTCGGCTACACCGCACTATACGACGACAGATATTACAACGCATTCTCCGCATGGTGCAAAGGCCACTATGATTGGAGCTTCCCCAAGGAGGAGCTTTGCATAACGCCCGGCATTATCCCGGCGCTCTACAGCCTGACAGAGATCCTCTGCACCGCCGACGAAAAGGTGCTGGTGAATACACCCGCCTACGGATATTTCGCCCATGCGGCGGAATACGCCGGGGTCGGGATACTGACCTCGCCGCTGCATAAAAACCCCGACGGCGTTTTTGAGGCGGATTTTGATGATTTTGAAGCGAAATGCGCCGACCCTGCCTGTAAGCTGGTGCTTTGGTGTAATCCGCAGAACCCCACCGGCAGGATGTGGACAGAGGGCGAGCTGAGCCGAGCCGCCGAGATAATCAGGAAATACGATCTTTGGGTCGTTTCGGATGAGATACACTGCGACCTTATCCGCTGCGGCCGCCGCCATATCCCGCTGGCAAAGGTGATGGCGGATTACCCGAAGCTCATCACCTGCATGGCGCCCACCAAGACCTTCAATTTAGCGGGTCTGGCATTCTCAAATATAATCATCCGCGACGAAGCTCTTCGCGAGCGCTTCAGACGCCGCGACAAGCTCTCGGGCGACGTTAATCCGCTCTCGCTCACCGCCGCAACGGCGGCCTACGAGAGGGGCGGGGAGTGGCACGAGGCGCTTAAAGCCTATCTTGACGGCAATTTTGCCTTTGCCAAGGAATTCCTTGACAGCGAGCTGCCCGAGGCGGTCATGTATATCCCCGAGGCGACCTATCTTGCGTGGGTCGATCTCGGCAAATGCCTGCCCGAGAGCGTGAATCTGCCGAGCTTCTTTGCAAATAAAGCGGGCGTGCTGCTTGAGGGCGGCAACGAGCTGTTCGTTGGCAACGCGGCGGGCTATATCCGCCTGAATCTCGCAATGCCCCGCTCTATCATCCGCACGGGCCTTGAGCGGATCGTTAACGCTATACACAGCGAAAAAACGACCCTCTGACAAGGAGACTGAACTATGGAATACAGGAAGCCGTTGCAAACGACATAAACTTCTTTGACCTTTGCGGAGGCGGAGCGGCTGTCTATGAGCCGTTCGGCAAGGCGATCTCAGGGGTGCGCTATAAGGTGTATTTTCAGCTCCATTTCGGAGCGGTATACGATAAAGAGGGCAACTACGGCAAGCTCGCCGTGAACGCCGAAGCCTGCCTGAGCTGCGGCCATTGCACCGCTCGCTGCCCCTTCCGTGTCGACCGGCAGACCCGCATCCATACCATCGCGGAATATTTCAAATAATTTTTTCAGACATACGTTAAGATAAAACAAAACCGACCGCTCTGCGTTACACAGAGCGGTCGTGATTTTTATTTCTATTGGTTATTTGTCGGATCAGTTATCCTTCTTGGTCTTAACGACTGCGACGGTGCCTGCTGCGAGAGCGAGGAGGGCAACGGCGGGAACGAGGATCTCACTGCCGGTCGAGGGGATAGAGCTGTCAACCTTAGCGGGAGCCTTTTTGGTGGTTGCCTTGGTGCTCTTCTCGGCGGGGTCAACATAGTTGGTCTGGCCGTTGGGATTGGTCTTGGTCACGTCAGCGGAGGTAGAGGAAGTTGAAGAATTCTTAGCATCTTCTTCAGCCTTCTTTGATTCCTCAGCCTTCTTGGATGCCTCTTCAGCGGCTTTCTTGGATGCTTCCTCAGCAGCTTTCTTGGATGCTTCTTCAGCGGCCTTCTTGGACGCTTCTTCAGCGGCTTTCTTGGATGCTTCTATTGCTGCGGGGTCATTATTGGGGTCATCGTTATCCTTGTTGTCTTTGTTGTCCTTGTTGTCCTTGTCGCCGTCGGCTGCACCGGCATTTGCGCCTGCATTTGCACCGGCGTTTGCACCGGCGTTTGCGTTATTATCAGCAAAAGCGCTGATAGCGAGAGTGCATACGGCTATAGCAGCAAAGAGAACTGCAAGCACGAGTGAAATTGTCTTTTTCATGGTTATTACCGTCCTTTTTTGATTTTTATAGAATACAGATATATTTATACACGCCGACGGTGCTTTTGTCAAGCGTTATAATTCCCAAATACGATATTAAATGAAATTTAACATTTGTATATTTTGAATTAAAACGCCGCCGACGCAGAAAATAAAATAAATCTATATGAAAGGAGCATAGAAGCTATGTCCGATAATCTTCAAAAGAAGAAAAATGATAAGAATAAAGCGCAGTGGCACTTTAAGAGGAGCAAATCCGAGCGGGGCTATGAGCTGAACGACCCGGATATCCACACCGACGTGCTGGGCAGCTATACGGGCACTCCGTATGACGGCGTGCAGCCGGTGCAGGATGTAGACGATCTCTGATCCGATCAGGGGAGCTTGGCTGAGCACGATGTGCCTTCGTGCTCAGCCGCACTGCCATCTTTGTCCCCCTATGTGCGGCTTCTTTCCCCAAAGAAGCTGCAAGGAGTCTATGTGGAATCCACTTTGTGAGCCCTTCCATCCGATTCAGGTGCGAGTGGATATTCCGTCGGATCATTTGATTTTTACGCTTGAGAGCACGGAGCAGTCCTTTATGGAGAATGCAACGGCTTTCTCGCCGGAAATGGTGTAGAGATTGTCGCCTATCACGGCGGCTCTTGTTGCCGTATCGCCGACAGCCTGAGCGTCGTGGTTATAAGCGCCGACAGGAGTTATCTTGCCGTCGGCAACGCTGAAGAGCATGTAGCTCGACACGCTCGTGCCGTCTGCGGCGTTCACGCTGACAACGGGGATGCCGAAGGTCTCGGTATCCGCTATGAGCATGATCCCCCTGCTGTCGCCCGCCGAGGGCAGACGCATCGTCGACTCAAGAACATAGCTGCCGACCTCTGTGGGTTCGTTGGGGTCGGTGACGTCGATAAGAGTTATCGTCGCGCCGCCCGCATCCGAGAGCCTGATGCCTATCAGTTTGGTGTCGCTGACGGAGAAAAGTTCGCCTGCAAAGCCGCCCATATTGATCGAGCCCGCGACCTTGGGCGATCTCGGCTCGGAGAAATCGACTATCTTTGTCTTGTTGCTGCCGCTTTCGACTACATAGGCGTTCTTGCCGATGAATTTGACGCTTTTGGCGCCGCTCTTGCACACTCGCTTAACACCGCCGACATACTCCATCTTGTCGTTAAGGACATAGAAATCAACGGAGCTGTCGTCCGATGCCGCGATATGCAGCAGATCGTTCTCCTCATCGACCGAGAGCCCCTTGAGCACGGAGCCTTCCAGCGTATAGGAGCCGGAGAGCTTGACGCTCGTGCCGCTGACGGCGAATCTGTAGATCTCGGTGAGATTCTTGTATTCGGAGCCTTTATCGGTTGAGACGAATTCCCTCGAAATATAGACCGCCTTGGGCGAGCAATATATCTCGCTGCCGCTGCCTAATACGGCGAGCGAGCCGACCTGCGACTCGAGGGCATCAAGGTTGGTGACCGTAATAAAGAGGTATGAAGCCTCGGGTGAATTGACCGAGATGAATACGTTATCTGCGCTGAGCGCAGTGACCTTACCGTTTATCTTAAGGCTCGGCAGCAGCTTCTCGGCTGCGCCCGCCGCCTTAACGGCAAGCGAATTATTGATGGATTTGGCGGTTATTATGCACAGCCTGCTGCCGTAGAGCTTGGAGGTGATATATGAGCCGTCCTGCACATGCTCCCTTATCTTGACGGGAGAGGTGGGGTCGGAAATATCATAATAGACCGCAACGGTCGAAAGCTCGCTTGCAGCGGACGAACCGGTCATCGAGTAATCGTAGCGCTTCATCAGGGCTATCAGCTTGTTGCCCTTGAGGTATATCTCAAAGCATTCGTCCACCGTCGAGGAATTCGACGGATCGGAGAGCACCACGGTCGACACGACCTTCATGTCGTCCGCCGGCAATGCGCTGACTATCTTAATCTGCTCAAGCGGTCTGCCTGTTTTGGCGTCAACGCCTGCGGTGACGATATAGAGATATTTGCCGTCGTTCTTGACTATATCCGCTGACTGCGAATAGCTCTTGGTCGATTTCTCTGAGGAATCCGACACATCGGATTGACCGAGAAGCACCGGAGTCTCCGGCACGGCGGCCACATACACGCTCGTCTTACCGGGGCTTGAATCGTTGTTTTTCTCTGTCTTGCCCTCTTGGAGAGTTGCCTGCACGGTCGAATTCTCCTGATCGAGGATCTTGCGCACCGCCTGCTCGACTTCGTCATAGCTGCTGATGCTTTTTATCGGCTCCTCCAGCTCGAAGCCCTCGTATGCAGGGCCGTGAACTACCGTCTGAGG
>SAMEA3663283__coassemble_1781_pt1 | contig 8115 bp, 10 predicted proteins | sample SAMEA3663283__metabat2_low_PE_007 | metagenome-assembled genome bin SAMEA3663283 (sample SAMEA3663283) | pig gut metagenome | biome: pig gut; feature: pig-associated habitat; material: faeces | place: China | collected 2013
AAGGCTTTCCCCGAACTAACGCCTTCAGAGCGTGACATCGTCCAGCTCATCCTCGGATATCCCCATGCTCTGCATTATCTGCTTGACAGGGCCGATATTCATTTCAAGCGCGCATTTGATGCAAAGACCCTCCTGCGTGGTTTTATCGCCCTCCACTTTGGTGACGAAAAACATTGCGGGGCGCTTTTTACATCTGGCGCATAAGACCTGTTTCATATTTTTATCCTTTTTTAATTATTTATTTGCTTTTTTCTCTTTAAGCTGGCGATAAACGCCGGGCATATAGCTCGCAAAGGCAACTATCGTGAGCACCACGCTCACGCACACCAATGCTATCATTACCGCCGAGGGGAGGGTAAATACGCTGCCGAGTATGCCGATATCGGGGCCGAACGCGATTATCGTTATCATAACGAGATAGAACACAAAGGTGGCAACCTTGCCGGGCATCTCCGCCGCGCCGGGCTTGATGCCGAGGGCTATCATCGCCGCTCCGCCGACTACCATGACCGCCTCCTTGATGAGGAATACAAGGAACACCCAGCTGAACGCCTTGACGGTCGCATCCGAGCTGCCTCTGAAGGTCAGGTAAAACATAATGGCTATCGTTATCTGAGTGAGCTTGTCGGCAACGGGGTCAAGCATCTTGCCGAGGTTGCTTATCTGATTGAAGCGGCGGGCTATCTTGCCGTCAAAGAAGTCGCTGAGACCCGAGAGGGCGAGCACAAACACCGCCCAACCGTATCTGCCCTGATGAAAGAGCACGGCGAATATCGGCACCATGACTATGCGGAGAAATGAGAGCAAATTCGGCACCGTGAGGCAGCCGGTGAAGTATTCTTTAAGTATCTTTTTCATAAAATGACCTCCTGATTATCATTTAAAAAGTATTAATAAAACTGTCTGAGCAATGCGCTGCACCATAAATGTATCATTGACCGCTTTGCCGAATTCGGTGTCGCCCGCAACGCCCGCGACGGTGTAGAGCACCACACTGACTATGACGACGGCTATCAAACCCTTAAGAGCGCCGCCGACCGCGCCTATCGCTTTGTCGATATGCCTGATAACGGGCAGCTTTGCCGCAAGGCCTATGACTCTCGCGCCTATGCCGAGCAGCGCCTTGCCGACGGCAAAGATAACGAGGAACGCGACCACATTCAGCAGCGGCAGTATCACCGATTTCTCCGCCGCAGCGGTTATCTCCTCGGCGACCTTTGCAACGGACGCGTCCGAAGCGAGCTGACCGATGAGGCTTTCGACCGAAACGCCCATCTCCCGTGCGGCGTTGACTATGTAGGACGGCAGAGCGCCTATGACGGTCTCCGTGCCGCTGCCGAGATTTGAGCTGATTATATCGGTGAGCTTGTTGACTATGCTTTCGTGGACAAAAGAGTTATTTGCCCACTGTGCAAGCGGCTCCGAATATTCCTTTGCCGCTATTATGCTTATTACGGATGCGATGAACGAGAGCGCCGTCACAGCGAAGCCCCTGCGCCTGCCCTCAAGCACGGCGGAGACAAAGACCAGCACGAGCACCGCATCAAAAACCAAAGCTAAATAATCCATATGTCCTCCCGGGTCACGCCGGTAGGCTGACCCTATGATAAAACAAAATTTCGCCCGTGTCAATATTTGCACAGCTGCGAATTCTCAAGCGTATAAACGCAGCTTGACGCAAGCATGACAAGCGAAGCATTCTCCGCTGTCTCAAATCTCCTCCTTTCCTGACCGGCTGAGCCGTATTCGACCGCCGTTTTGCCGCTCACGAGCACGAATCTGCCAGCCCTGACGGCGACACAGTCCGGCTGAGCCTCGGCGGTAACGGTGCAGGTCAATTTACCCGCAGCCGATATCCTCGCCGCATTGATCTTTGAGCCGCCGCTGTCTTTATAGCAAACAAGGGTGTTGCCCTTGTCGTCACTGACGGCGGATACGAGATTGCCGTCGCCGTAGGCAAGCTCAAGGAGCTGCCCGCCGCTCTTGTCATAGACGAGCGTGCGATTGTCGCAAACGGCGATAACCTTGCCGGAGGAGCCGCAGACGAGGCGAAGTATCATCGCTCCGTCGACCTTGATATCGACCCTCGGCTCGGACTTCTTGACGTCAAAAATCAAAAAGCGTGAATATATCTGAGCATTTTCCGCCCCCACTGCGGAGACGGCGACCGTCCTTCCGCTGCGAGAGAGGTCAACGGCCGAGATGTATTCTTTTGAGCAATTCCAGCGGAATATCTCCTTACTCCGCTTGTTGTAGACGGCAAGCACGCTCTGCGCCTGCTCCGAGGAGAAGGCGGCGGCGACGCTGCCGTTTGAGGCGAGAGCGGCGACGGTGACTGGCGAATCGACCGTCAGGCTGCCGAGGCTCTCTGTCTTACCGCTGAGATTTAATGTATTCGATGTATTACTGTAAAGCAGCGCTCTGCCGTTCTTTGATACGATTTTGGAGTCGGCGGAGCTGAGCTGCGTTTCATTCATTTTCCTTGCCGATGAAGAATATACGGTGAGCGAGCCGGAGCCGAGCACGGCGGGGGAATCCCCGATAAGCTCCGCTCTGATATTGCCCGCAGCGTCCACGCTGCACGGGTAGCCCGAGCCGTGGGAGAATATGTAGGGTATCTGCCTGAAAGCGTCGCTGATGTTGGACACCGCCACCTCGCCGAGCATCCTTGCGCTGAGGAACACGGCAAAGACGACCGCAAGCACGGCAAGCGGTATTCGCACTATGCGATATATCTTTTTGGCGAGTTTTTTATTTCTCTTCCTGCTGAATTTGATTATTTTTTTATCTGCCAAGCCGTATCGCCCCCATTCGGTCAATATTCTACTCTGTTCAGATACAAGCCGTGCGGCGGTGCGGTGAAGCCCGCCCTGCCGCGGTCCTTTGCGGCGATGATATCGCCTATCGAGCCGCGCTCGAGCTTGCCGCTCGAGATATCAATAAGCGTTCCGACCATTATACGCACCATGTTATAGAGGAAGCCGTCCGCCTCCACGGTGAAAACGACCATGTCGCCGCTTCGCTCGACTCTCGCATTCTTAACGCACCTTACGGTGGTGCTCACGCTGCTGCCGGCGGCGCAGAATGACGAGAAATCGTGGCTGCCGATATAGTCCCTCGCCTGAGCGTCGAGCATCTCGGCGTCAAGCGGGTATTTATAATGTAATGAATAATTATATAAGAACGGATTTTTGTTCGGGGAGTTCCATATTTTATAGATATACTCTTTTGACCTGCAATCATACCTCGCGTGGAATTCAAACGGCACCTCACGGCAGCCCGTGACGGCGATATCCCGCGGCAAAACGGCGTTCATAGCCGTGACGAGCTTGCCGCAGTCTATCTGATTCTCCGTCCTGATATTGCAGCAATACATATTCGCATGGACCCCCGAATCCGTCCTCGAGCAGCCGACGACGTTATCCCTCGTCGAGCAGATGCGCTCAAAGGCATCCTGAAGGGTCTGCTGAACGGTGCAGGCATTCTCCTGCACCTGCCAGCCGTGGTATGCCGACCCGTCAAACGACAGGGTCAAAAGAAGATTTCTCATATAAATTCCTCAAATAACTGCGTCAAAGAAGTGATTGAGCACTATGATGCCCGCCGTCACGGCAACGCATATGACCGCTGCCGCAATGTCACGGAGGCCGAGCTTCATCTGCTTCATCCTCGTCCTGCCCTCGCCGCCGGTGTAGCAGCGGCAGGTCATTGCAAACGCCAATTCATAGGCGCGGCGGAATGACGAGACCATCAGGGGCACAAATATGGGCACGAGCGCCTTCGCCCGCTGGAATACGCCGCCCGTCTCAAGGTCGGCGCCCCTTGCCTTTTGGGCGTTCATTATCCTGTCTATCTCCTCGATGAGGGTCGGGATAAAGCGCAGAGCAAGGGTCATCATCATGGCGAGGGTATGCACCTTTATCTTGAATATCTTGAGGGGCGAGAGCACCCGCTCAAGGGCATCGGTCAGCATGGTGGGGGTCGTGGTATAGGTCAGCAGCGAGCTTATGACCACGAGCACGATTATCCTGACCATGGTGAATATGGCGGTATTGACGCCTTTCTCGGTGACGGATATCTTCCACCACTCAAAATAAGTCCTGCCGCCCTGGGTATAGAGTATATTGAGCGCCGCTGTGAATATCAGGATTATCACAATGGGCTTGAGACTCTTTAATATCATCTTGGCGGGCACCTTTGAGGCTATCGCCGCCGCAATAGTGAAGAGCGCTATCAGCGCAAGCGAAAGGAAGCTCTTGCAAAGGAAGATAACAACTATCATCGCAAAGGTCAGCACGAGCTTCATCCTCGGGTCGAGCCTGTGGAGCACGGAATCGCCGGGGTAATACTGGCCTATGGTCATATCTTTAATCATTTGCCGCGCCTCCCCGAAGCGAGAGCCTTGAGTATCGCCGCTCCCTGCTCAACAGTATAGACATTTGCGGGCACGTCAAAGCCCCTCGCGCGCAGGCGCAGGAATATCTCGGTTATCTCGGGGATATTCAGCCCTATGCGGCGCAGCTCCTCGCCCCGTGAATACACCTCGTCAACGGTGCCCTGCATCTCTATCCTTGAATTATTCATAACGATCACCTTGTCGGCAAGGCTTGCTATATCCTCCATGCTGTGGGAGACTACCACGACGGCGCTGCCGGTCTGCTCACGGTAATCCTTGATGAGCTTTATAAGCTCACGCCTGCCCTGAGGGTCAAGACCCGCCGCAGGCTCGTCAAATATCAGCACCTCAGGCTCCATGGACATAACGCCCGCTATAGCTACACGCCTTTTTTCGCCGCCTGAGAGGTCAAACGGGGATTTGTCAAGATGCTCGGTCTTCACGCCGACGAATTCGGCGGCTCTAAGCACTCTCTCCTTGACCTCGGCCTCGCTGAGCTTCATATTTTTAGGGCCGAAGGCTATATCCTTGAAAACTGTCTCCTCAAAGAGCTGATACTCCGGGTATTGGAAGCAAAGGCCGACCTTGAAGCGTGTGTTTCGCAGAGTCTCCTTATCTTTCCAGATATCCGTGCCGTCAACGAGTACCTTGCCCGCGTCGGGCTTCAAAAGGCCGTTGAAATGGGATATCAAGGTGCTTTTGCCCGAGCCTGTGTGGCCGATAACGCCCACAAGCTCGCCCTTCTCTATAGTCAGGTTGACGTCATTGATAGCGGCGACCTGCTGAACGGTGCCCTTTGAATAATAATGAGTCAGCCCTATTGTCTCAATTGCGTGGGTCATACCTTACCTCCGAGCATTGCGGCTATGCGCTCAACGCATTCGTCCACACTGAGCACCGCATTGCCTAAGCCTAACAGACGGCAAAGCTCCGTCGGCTGCGGGATGTCAAGCCCGCATTCACGCACCTTGTCCGTCTGAGAGAACACCTCGGCGGGCGTGCCGTCCATGACGATCCTGCCGCTGTCCATAACTACTATCCTGTCTGCGCCGACCGCCTCCTCCATGAAATGGGTGACGAGCACGACGGTGATGCCGAGCTCCTTATTGAGTCGGTGGACGGTGCTCATAACCTCGGCTCTGCCCATCGGGTCGAGCATGGCGGTAGGCTCATCAAGCACTATGCACTCGGTCTGCATGGCGAGCACGCCCGCTATGGCGACCCGCTGCTTCTGACCGCCGGAGAGCTTATGCGGCTCCCTGTGGCGCAGCTCATACATATTGACGCTCTTTAATGCGTCGTCAACTCTTTTTCTTATCTCCTTCGGCTCGATGCCGAGATTCTCCGGGCCGAACGCCACGTCGTCCTCAACTATCGTTGCGACTATCTGGTTGTCGGGGTTCTGAAAGACCATGCCGACTACGCGGCGTATCTTATCGTCGTTCTCCTCGCTGCCGGAGACTATGCCTTTGACCGTGACGGTGCCCTCGGTCGGCTCATATACGGCGTTGCACAGCTTCGCAAGGGTGCTCTTGCCCGAGCCGTTATGCCCGAGCACCGCCACGAATTCGCCTTTATTTATCGTGAGGTCGATGTCGGTGAGAGCACTTTGACGCTTCTCCTCCTCATCATCGCCGTCATAGGTAAAGGTGACGTTTTTAAGTTCAATAAGTTTCTCGCTCATACGGATTTCCTTTTGTTACGGTTATTTTCTGCCGAGTTTAACGCACTAAATGCTCTTTCCCCATCAAGGATCATTTTGTCCACACTGCGCTTGCGCCGCAGGGCAGCACTCTGCCGGGCTTTGAGGAGACGGGTATGCCTATCTCATCGCTCGTCACCTTGCCGCCGAGCTTGCGCTGCACGGTCTCGCCGAGGATATATTCCATCACGCTCGGTGACAGACCGGTGGTGTATGAATTTATCAGCACCATGAGCGAATCCTCGTAAAGCAGCTCGGAGCACAGCTCCACGAAGCCGTAGACCTCGTTCTCGAGCTTCCAGACCTCGCCGCCCGGGCCTCTGCCGTATGAGGGCGGATCCATGATGATGATATCGTATTTATTGCCTCTGCGTATTTCACGCTGCACGAATTTGATGCAGTCGTCTACCAGCCAGCGCACGGGAGCGTCGGCAAGCCCGCTCGCGGCGGCATTCTCTTTAGCCCAAAGGGTCATGCCCTTGGAGGCGTCCACATGGGTGACACTTGCGCCCGCTTTAAGCGCCGCAACGGTCGCTCCGCCGGTGTAGGCGAAGAGGTTGAGCACCTTGACGGGTCTGCGGGCTGCCCTGATGATATCGGCGGTCATATTCCAATTGACCGCCTGCTCGGGGAACAGACCCGTATGTTTGAACCCCATGGTCTTTATATTGAATTTCAGATCCTCAAAGCCTATCTGCCACACGGGCGGCATCTTTGAATACACGCTCCAGCTGCCGCCGCCCGAGCTTGAGCGGTTATAGACGGCGTGCGGAGTTGCCCAAAGCGGATGCTCCTTCGGAGTTTTCCATATCACTTGCGGGTCGGGGCGCACAAGGACGATATCTCCCCAGCGCTCAAGCCTCTCGCCGTCCGAGCAGTCGATAAGCTCGTAATCCTTCCAATCTTTGTATGCTCTCATATCAGACCTCCAGCCTTTGCTGCCCCGGCATGGTCAAGCCGAGGTGGGCGTAAGCGGCCGGTGTGACCGTCCTGCCCCTCGGGGTGCGGCTGAGGAAACCGATCTGCATAAGATACGGCTCGTATACATCCTCAATGGTCACCGCCTCCTCGCCGATGGCTGCGGCTATCGTCTCAAGCCCCACGGGGCCGCCGTTATAATTCCTTATCATAGTTTTGAGTATCAGCCTGTCTATCGAGTCAAGCCCCAGCTCGTCTATCTCCATGCGGTCGAGCGCAATGGACGACGCTTCCTTAGTGATCTCGCCGTCGCAGACTATTTGAGCGAAGTCCCTCGACCTCTTGAGCAGCCTGTTAGCGATCCTCGGGGTGCCTCTCGAGCGCGAAGCTATCTCCAAAGCGCCCGCGGGGTCTATCTCGATGCCAAGTATATCGGCGCTCCTCGTAACTATCTGAGCAAGCTGCTCGGGGGTGTAAAGCTCAAGGCGGAGCACAACGCCGAAACGGTCGCGCAGCGGGGCGCTGAGCTGACCTGCCCTCGTCGTAGCGCCGACAAGCGTGAAGCGGTGCAGGTCAAGCCTTATCGAGCGTGCGGAGGGCCCTTTGCCGATGATGATATCGAGCACGTTATCCTCCATCGCGGGGTAAAGCACCTCCTCAACGGTCCTCGAAAGGCGGTGGATCTCGTCAATGAAGAGCACGTCGCCGTCGTTGAGGTTAGTCAGCAATGCGGCGAGGTCGCCCGGCTTCTCTATCGCGGGGCCGCTCGTCACTCGGAAGTTGACGCCCATTTCGTTGGCGATAATGCCCGCGAGGGTGGTCTTGCCGAGACCCGGAGGGCCGTAGAGCAGCACATGGTCGAGCGGCTCACCGCGCAGGCGTGCTGCGTCAATGCAGACCTGCAGGTTTTCTTTAACCTTATCCTGCCCGATATACTCGCCGAGCACCTTCGGGCGCAGTGAAAGCTCCAGCTCATTATCTTGAGCCGAGGAGAACTCGGGGGCTACTATTCTGTTTTCAAAATCAAAATCCAAATCGGCTCTCCCCTTTTATATATTCCTTGCAAGCATTTTAAGCGCCTGCTTTATCATTTCTTCGG
>SAMEA3663283__coassemble_2347_pt1 | contig 6038 bp, 7 predicted proteins | sample SAMEA3663283__metabat2_low_PE_007 | metagenome-assembled genome bin SAMEA3663283 (sample SAMEA3663283) | pig gut metagenome | biome: pig gut; feature: pig-associated habitat; material: faeces | place: China | collected 2013
GTTTTATTTTACCCCTCTCTGCTTCTGCGCCAGTGGAAGAGATACTGCTGGGCGATGCCCCTCACACCCTCGGCGCATTCGGGCAGACCGTTCGGGTAAAGCTCCTGCATTATCCGCCTGACCCAGACATCCACGGGGAAGGCGTCGACCTTGCCGAAGCCGTAGAGCAGCGTGCATTCTGCAACTTTTGCGCCGACGCCCTTGATCTTGATAAGCTCCTCGCGCCCGTAATCAAGCCCCTCGGCGGCGATGCGGTCAAAATCTATTTCGCCCCTCGACACCTTTTGAGCGGCGTCGATTATGTATTTCGCGCGGAAGCCCGCCCTTATGGGCGCAAGCCCCACGACCCCCGCCGCGGCAACGGCCTCGGGAGTCGGAAAGGCATAGTCCTCACCTCCGAGCGGCTCGCCGAGCAGGCGGCACAGGCGGTCGATTATCCCCTTGATACGGGGAATGTTATTATTCTGCGATATGATGAAAGAGCAGAGCGCCTCCCACGGCTCCTGCCGCAGAATGCGTATGCCTGGGAACTCCGTCACGGCGGCGCGCATATATTCATCCGCTTTCAGCCGCTCGCAGACGGCGGAATAATCACGGTCAAGGTCAAAATATCTCCGCCAAATCGCCTCAAACACCGCTTCGTCGGCGCCGCGAAAGGTCACGGTCTCTCCGTTTTGATATACCGTCAGCGGCCTCCCGTAAGCCACGCCGTGCCAGCCGCCGTCGGGCTGCTGCGCCCAGCGGAACGCCTGACCGCAGTCGAGAGTGAGGGCAGCGTCAAGGCACGGGCAGGTCAGCGTGACCTCCTTCGTTTCAGCTTTGTTTTCGTTTATAACGGGCATTACAAATTCTCCAAACTGTAATATTTTTATTCATTGCTGCACAAAATTTGCAGCGAAATCTTCGACTTTTTTCACGCTTTTGTAAAGAGCGGATAACCTTATGTATACTTCCAAAACAGCAATATAAGTTCTCCACACGGCAAAACTCTTGAAAAACAAGCCTTTAAGCGGTCGGTTATTCACGTTTTCCACGGGGTTTTCCACTTTTTCTGATGAAAAGCCGACTATACTGCGAGTATAATTTTCTTGTGCTTTCGGTTTTGGTCCCGATCTGCGGGAAATACGCCGCTCCGTATCCGAAACCTCGGAATAAAAGCTCCCTCAATTGCCCAAAATAACATAGAAATGCAGCAGAAGGGAGCTAATGTATCTTGATAAAGGGTGTAAACCGTCAAGTCGTTGAAATAACACAGACTCAGTGCGAATACTTTGAAAAAGTTCTGTTTTTTATAAAGCCGGAGTACTCGGCCGTCAGCGAGGGCGACCTGCGGGAGCGGGCGACGATAATCGCCCAGAGCGCGGGTATGCCTCCTGCCGTGAGACTGCGTAAAAACAAGCTGCGGGCGGCGCTGAATATGAGCGTTGCGGCGTGCATAGGGGCGGCGGTCAGCGCGGCGGCGTTCCTGCTGTCGTCATTTATCTGACAGCGCCTTGGCGCAGAAGCCGCTCATAACGCATTCGCCGCACTTCGGTCTGCCGGCAACGCAGGTGTCCCTGCCGTGCAGCACGCAGCGGTGGCAGAAATCATTGCTCTTCTCGGGCGGGAGCAGCTCGCGAAGGCGCAGCTCGACCTTGTAGGGATCCTTGGTCGAGACAAGCCCGAGCAGGTTGGATATCCTTATCAGATGCGTGTCGGCGACGACCGCCGGCTCGCCGTAAATGTCGCCCATGATGAGATTCGCCGTCTTCCTGCCGACCCCCGGCAGCGAGGTGAGCGCCTCTATGGAATCGGGCACCTTACCGCCGAAATCGTCGATGATCTTGCGGCACATTCCGATAATGTCCCTTGCCTTCGTCCTGAAAAATCCGCAGGAACGGATGAGGGCCTCGACATCCTCGGGCGCGGCTGCCGCAAAGTCCTCGGCGGTTTTGTATTTCTCAAAAAGAGCGGGGGTCACGAGATTCACACGCGCGTCGGTGCATTGAGCGGACAGGCGAGTGGCTATCAGCAGCTGCAGCGGATTCATCGCGTTTAGTGAGCATATCGCGTCGGGATACTTCTTCTCCAGCGCCTCCACCGCAAGCAGCGCTCTCTCTTTATCGGTCATTTGATCTCCCCCTTTTATACCGATTATATAATAAAACCGCACCGATTGAAAGATATATTTTAAATTATCTGTTAAAATTCCGTTAATGGTGATAAAAACTGTTGATTTTGCAGGCCTTTTGTGTTAACATTATACAGAAGTATACCCGTTTGATGCGGATTTGAATGTATAACATGGGAGGAACTTTATGAAAAGCAAATCATTTAAGGCAGTGAGCGTGCTTGTTTGCCTGTTTCTCATTCTCTCGGTTTTTGCGGCGTGCAGCCCCAAAAATCCGAATAACGACGACTCCAACACCCTCTCGCCCAACGAGAGCTGGGCAGGCGGCGAGATCGTCTATGAGCCCGTGACCATCAGCAGCGTTGAGCTGGCGGATCTCGTCTCCGAGGCTCTCGGCGACGAAGCCAAGGACTTCAACGGCGACCTGAGCAAGCTCACCCCCGACCAGCTCCAAAAGGTCGAGGACGCAGCCAAGGACAAGGGCTACACCGTTGATAAGGACAGCAGCGGCAAACCCGTTATCAAAAAAGACAACATTGCCGTGACCAAGGTCTCTCAGGATGAGGCAAACGACATCCTCACCCGCGCGAGCGTCAAGGATCCGAGCAAAATATCCAAAGACGAGTATGACGAGATCTCAAAGATAGCCGATGACAACGGCCTTACCGCAGTTACTAACGGCAACGGCGGCGTTGATATCGTCAGGCCCGTAACCAGACCTGCGACCCGCCCCGCGACCGACCCGAATCAGGGCGGCAACGACACACCCGCCACGCCCAGCACCCCCGCCAAAGACGATAAGACCACCAAGAAAAACAGCGGCGGCAACGCCGGCGGCAATCAGGAGGCCGTTTTCACCACGCGCAAGCCCATCGTCTCCCCTGCCGGCACCACCCTTGTCCGCACCGGCTCGATATCCTCCGGCTTCAACAAGGTCTTCAGCTTAGGCAAGACCGAGATATTCAAGGCTGACGCCGTCACCTCAGACGACGGCGTAGTGGCAGTCGGCGTTACATACTCCGACAACGACGGCAAGGTGACCGGCAACTCCAACGCCCTGATAGTCAAATACGACAAGAACGGCAAGGAGAAGTGGAAGTCAAGGCTCGTCGGCAACGACCTCACCTCGTTTGAGGATGTCGCAGTCCTTTCCGACGGCAGCATCGTCGCAGTCGGTCAGACCCTCGCCACCAACCTTGTGCCCGACGGCGCTTACAAGATGAAGAACACCGTTGAAGGCGTTGTCTCCAAATACAGCAACAAGGGCGAAAGGCTCTGGACAAAGATGATCGGCGGCAGCGACGGCGATATACTCTACTCCGTGGCGGCCACCCCCGACGGCGGCTTCGTCATCGGCGGCAAGAGCAAGTCTCACGACCTCGATCTCTCCGGTCTCTCAAACGACAAGACCCTCGCCTTCGTCTTTAAGCTCAACGGCAACGGCGACATCGTTAACAGATTCGCTATCGGCGGCACCTATCACTGCAGCTTCGACGGCCTTTCGGTCGCGTCGAACGGCGACGTTTTCGGCGTATGCATCAACGCCAATGAGGACGGCGGCTTCGCCGGCATCGAGGGCGTTAAGAAGGCAAGAAAGACCTCGATAGTATTCAAATTCTCCTCCGACCTCAAGAAGGTTTGGACAAAGTCGATATATCTCACCGGCTCCGCGGAGCTCCCCTCCGTACTTGCGACCAATGATGGCGGCTGCGTGATAGCGGGTCAATACTCCTGCTCCGGCACCTCGACCGACGGCACCTTCGCCGATATATACAACGGCGGCAACAAGGGCACGACCGACGGCGTCATCATCCGCATCGGCGGCGACTCCAAGATAACCTGGCTTCTGCCCCTCATCGGATTTGAGAACGACTTCGTCACCGGCATCGCAAAGGTTCCCGGCGGCTATGCGGTCTCCGGCTACACCAACTCCACCAACAGAGATTTCGCAATTCAGAATCTCGGCGACAAGGACGCTTATGTCTATGTGATCTCCGAATACGGCCAGACCCAGACGATATCCTCCTTCGCCGGCAGCGGTGCGGACGCCGCAAGAGGCATCTGCTCAAACGGCTCGACCGTGTATGTCTGCGGTCAGACCGCTTCAAAGGACGGCTACTTCAAGGGCACCAACTCCGCCGAAAGCTCCGCCGCATTCCTTTGCGAATTCAAGCTCAACGCAAAATAAGATTCAAAGAATTCAGCCCCATGAAGTTGCTTCGTGGGGCTGTTTGCATAATAACGCAGCAACGCAAAAGGCGGATTTATGCGCCCGAAGCATGTCATTTTTGAGGCAAAGACCCTGCTCGGCAGCGGAGAAGCAATGCTTTGTCGGGGTGAGGTGTTCCTCGTGAAAGACGGCGTCCTCGGTACCACGCAAGAATACTTGCAATTGAACAATAATACGCTTCACCTTCGGGTATAATTCAACAATATGCGCCGCTCCGCGTTTAACGGCACATTGCACCATCAAGGAGGTAAAATCATGCTGCCCTATTCAATTCTGATGTTTGTAATCTCTGCGATTTTCATCGTTTTCAGCATTCTGATATACCGCGGGCGCACCGAGCTGATACACAGCTATCACCGCGAAAACGTGACCGACCGTGTCGGCTACGGCAAGGCATTCGGCAAAGCTCTGCTCGTCGTTGCCGCCTCGCCGCTCGTCAGCGGCATTATCGGGCTGCTCGGCACGCAAGACCGCACCGCCGTCGCCGCCGTGATCGTTCTTATCGTCGGCCTTCTCATCGGCTTCACCGCCCTCGCCCGCGTCCAGAAAAAGTGGAACGGCGGGATATTCTGATTTTAAAACAAATTCGCCTGCCTCGATTGAGGCAGGCGTTGCTTTTTCGCGATCATGCGGCAATATTACTTCATTTCTTCTTCTATCAGCGAAAAATAAACACAGTCTTCAATGCCGAATTCGGTCTTGTCTCTCATTCTTAATGTTGCTTCGTTTTTAAATCCGAGCCGTCGCAGGACATTTTGCGAGCGGATATTGCTTTCGGCGGCAAATGTGACGATATTATTGTAGCCTACCTCGTCAAACCCGTAGCGAAGAACGACCCTTACCGTCTCGGTGGCATATCCGTTCCCCCAAAAGCCCGAGCCGAAGCAATATGATATGAAGCCCTCTCCGGCGGCGGGATTCTCGTCATACACATATATCGTGCCGATCAGGCTGTCGTTCTCTTTCAAAAACACGCCCCAATAGCACTCGTTTTGGTCATAATATTCCTGCCACTTGCGCAAATAATCAACGACCTGCGCCTCGTCGCTGTATGTATCCCAGGACATATATCCCGAAACCTTTTTGTCGGAATAAACATTCTCAAACAACTGTTTTGAGTCGCTAATTTCTAATTTTCTCATGTAACAGCGCCGTGATTCCAGCGCTTTTGTACCCGAGTGGTTCATTTTTGCTCCTTTTTTATTTTGGCCCTCGCCTTGTCAATAATCTAATAAGCACGTATACACATTAGTGAAATATTTTGCATATGCAAAATGTGAAATAACCGCTCCACGGTTGTGAAATTTTCTGCTTCGCAGAAAGTGAAATGAAATCCACCCGTCGCCGCAGCGATTTCACACGCCGTCAGGCGCATTTCACATTGCGAAGCAATATTTCACCCACCCGAAGGGTGGATTTCGTTGAAAAAAGCACTTCCGAAGAAGTGCTTTTTTCTGGCGTCCCCGGCGGGATTCGACTCGCGCGCCTGCGGGCGCTTGGTCGCTCGCGGTCACAACAGTCCACCGGACTGTTGCTCTGTACCGCTCGTCCTTCGAATCCCTCCTCACATGAAAAGAAAGTGCCTGCCTCTAAAGAGGCAGGTACTTTCTGGCGTCCCCGGCGGGATTCGAACCCACGGCCTTTCGCTTAGGAGTAGCCCCGATACGACATCGGGAAGTGACATCTAATGCTAAAAAA